>Ga0187864_10000863_pt1 | contig 32076 bp, 26 predicted proteins | sample June2016WEW_11_4_FD_132985 | JGI IMG/M metagenome (GOLD analysis project Ga0187864, IMG submission 132985) | Peatland microbial communities from SPRUCE experiment site at the Marcell Experimental Forest, Minnesota, USA - June2016WEW_11_40 | ecosystem: Environmental > Terrestrial > Soil >...
GGCATCGGGCATGTGGACCCTTTCGCAAACGCCCCTACTTGTCTTCAAGCAGCTTCTCGACTTCCGTCATCTTGCCGAGAGCAAGGTCTTCCGCGACATACACCTGGCCGCATCCGGGACATCTCGGCAGGTCAACGGGAAACGCATTTCCCAGGTAGGAGATGGCGACCTTTCCCATCTCCAGCGGGAGGTTGCATTTTACGCACAACCAAATCTTTTCCTTGGCACGATCTTCCTGCGGAGTCACGGCTTCGCATCCTCGGCGATTTCCATACGGTGGCTGTAGGCGTTATGAACGACGAACTCATCCCCGGAAGGGGAGTATTCCACCCAGTAAGTGACACTTGCCGGTTTGTAGTGGGCTATGAAACGATCGGTATCCCGATTAAGGAGCTTGTACCCGCTTCTTTCGGCAGCGTCGATCACCTGCTGCAAGTCCTCAACGAGGATCAACCGTTCCTCCATGAGTTGTTGCACAGCATCGGATATCTTCAGCCGGATGGCTTCGTAGCCTTGCGCCTCAGCCGTGGTTTCCCCCCACCACTCCCTGAGCATCGCGTTTTTTAAGCGGACCCGGTTTTCATGCCTCTGCGAATAGACGGGACCTTTGCGCAGCGCGGCTTCATCCCTGGGGGTTTCGAAGATGAGATCCAAAAGGTGGAAGGTACGTTTGCCGGTGAAGGCAAAATAGTCACGGCACATCGCACAATAGGCCAGGTAATCTCGTGGGCTCTCTTGGATGCGTCGTCGGATGTGGCTCCTTGCAAGATCCGGGTTGGCGAAAAACATAAGTCCGCCATAGCCGCAACATTCTGTTTTATCACGACTCAAAGGCAATTCCTCGATCTCATAGCCGAGGCGGCGCAGGATGTTGCGCACGCTCTCCTGCATGGCGCTCTCATGCCGGGCGGTGCAGGCGTCATGCACGGCGAGGACTTCGCGCCTCTCCACCTTTACGGTTTCAGGAAGCCCCAGGCTGTCCAGCATTTCCCAAAGCGAAATGATCGGGACATCCGGGAAATGGGTCTTGAAGATTTCGTGGCAGGTCGAGCAGGCAAGAATCAGGTGTGGACTCCCCAGTTCCCTCCACAAGGCCAGAAAATCCTCCCCGGTGGATTGAAAAAGCTCGGTCCGGCCCGACCAGTCCGCCGGAGCCCCGCAGCACCGGGACATGAAGCCGACTCCGCCGGAGAGCTTCTGAGTTAGCAGCGTGTAAACGCTTTTCACGAGCTCCGGGGCCGACGCGGCAAGCTGGCATCCTGGAAAGAAGAGGAAACGGCTTTGATCCATTCCCGGCTGCCGGCGTGCGAAAGCGCATTTCTCACCATTGCTGAACAGCATGTCCCTCAAGGGAAAGTCGTGAGCGGACGGCGGCATCTTGCCTGTATTCACCATGATTTCCCGGGCTTTCATGCAGACCAGCCCCATATGCAGGTCCTCGGGGCAGACCTCTTTGCAGAGCCCGCAAAGGCTGCACGAGTTGATAAGCTTGTTCGCCTCGCGGTGCCCCATTACAATGGAAAGGTTGTTGTAGATTTGGCGTACGTACTTCTTGGGGTAGGCGCGAAAACTGTTGAGATATTCACAGACCTTAACGCACTCAAGGCACTCGCACTGTATACAGCGTTTGGCTTCCATGATGGCCTCATCGGCAGAGTAGCCCAGGTCGGGATGTTCCATCTGTACTGGTGGAAGTGGTTCTATCCCTTCCGTTCGAGTGTAGAGACGGGTTTCATACGCTCCTTCGTTGAAGCGAGCGGCGGTCAGTGAGACCTTCTGCCGGAACCGGTCGATGGAGATTGCCGCAATCCGGCCGTCTGAAATGGAGCGAATCGGCGACCTTTCCCCCACGGCCCGGCGGAGAGCGCCTCCTGCAAAGACACCTTCCCGGCCGGCGGCAAGAGTCACCGAATCGACGGCTATCCGGCCTCCGGGGTCAGTCGCAAGGCCGAAAACATCCGGAGACTCTCCGCCGGTAGCAACGTAAACGGCGTCAAAATCACCGCAAATGGCATCGAAGGAGATATCTCGCCCCACGGTAGTGTTCAGTCGAACCTCGACCCCTACCATCTCCAGGACTTGCAGGTCCCTTGCGATAATGTCTCTCGGGAGTTTCTCTTCGGGGAAGTGCCACAAGCTGCCTCCCAAATGCGGCCCTTTCTCGAAGACCACCACCGCGTAGCCCTTTGTTGCCAGGCTGAAAGCGGCGGTCAAGCCGCTCAATCCGCCTCCCAGGACGGCAATGCATTTCTCTTTTTTGGGAAGCACGGCGATTTTTTCCGGAAGTTCAGAGGCGTAATCAAGACACGCTTTTTCGATGGCAACTACAGCCATGGCTTCCCCCGCTTCCTTCCGTTTGCAGACCGATCGGCAGGGCTGATCGCAGACCCGGCTCACAATCCCTGGGAAAGGGACCGTTTTCTTGAGAATTTTTGCCGCTTCGGTGAAGTTTCCCCGAGCCGTTTCGGCCATCATGGCCCGCACATCCACATGGACGGGGCAGGCGGCGGCGCAGTTCGGGGGCTGCTCCTGAATGCATCGGTCTTCCAGCTTGGTCAGTTCGTCTTTTTCCATGGTTCCGCAGAACTTTCTTCCAATGAATGCCGGCAGGGAAGACTATGGTTGCGTACACTGAATCGTCAAAAGGTTCAAAATAGGTAAAAGCTCCCTGCCGCCCTCAAGAAGGGCGGCAGGGAGCCGGGGTTAAATGGTTTCAGGATAGAGTATCAACCCATGTTTTTTCAGTGTGCGGCCTTGGCTTCAAGAGCTGCCTTCACCTTCTCCGGCAGGGCCGGGAGCCGGGTGATTCGTACACCGCATGCATTGTAGATAGCGTTGACAATGGCGGCATGGGGGGAAGTCAGCGGGAGCTCTCCCACACCGGCGGCTCCGAAGGGACCGTTGTCGCGCGGCGTTTCCACATAAAGGATATTGAAGTTATCGGGAATATCCTTGGGATACGGGATGCCGCAGGAAGCCAGGGAGGTATGCTTTTTGAGATCCTCGAAATCCTCCGAGAGCGCGAGTCCGATGCCCTGGGCTACGCCGCCGTAGATCTGCCCGTCCACCACGAGCTTGTTGTTGATCTTGCCAACGTCGGCCACCATTGTAAACCCCTCGACTTTCACCTTGCCGGTCTTTACTTCCACTGCCACTTCTGGCATGAAAACGCCGTACATGTAAATAGCGAACGGCTTGCCCTGCGCATTTTCGTCGCAGAACACGTTCATCGAGGCGGCCCACTTGCCGTCGTAGCGAACGGGGATGTTTTCCGCCACCATCTCGTCATAGGTGCGGTAGCCGCCGTTCGGTTTTTTCATAGCCGCAAGAAGCAGCTCACAACCGCTCTTGATGGCATTGCCGGTCACAACCTGCTGACGGCTGCCACCCGATGGGCCGCTGTTCGGAGTGACGGCCGTATCGTTCATAACCAGTTTGATTTTCTCGGGAGCGATCCCCATCGGCCGCAGTGCTTCGTGTGTCGTGCCGAGGCACCCCATGTCGGCGCCCTGGCCGTGGTCTTCCCAGCTTGAAAACACCGTGACGCCGTCCCTGGTGAGCTCAATGGCAACCTTGGAGGCATCAGGTCCATCGATGCCGCAGCCGTAGATGCCGATCGTCACACCCACACCCTTCTTGACTTCGGCCGTGGATTCGGCCTTCGCCTTCTCTTTTGCTTTTTGGTAAAGCGGACGCAACTTGTCAATCATTTCCTTGAAGCTGAATACTTCCGGCTCCTGCCCCGTCGGTGTGGTATCGCCGGGGCGGTAGACGTTCAGGGCGCGCAGCTCCAGCGGGTCCATACCGATCTTTTCCGCCAGTTCGTCCATGAGCACCTCACTGGCGAGGAAGCTCTGAGGAGAACCGTAAGAGCGGAAGGCGGATCCCCATGCATGGTTGGTGCACACCGTGCGGCCGCGACCCCGAATGCTGGGAATGCCATAACCGGCGCCTATGAACTGTGCTCCGCGCAGGGTGAGAAGATCACCGAACTCGGAGTATGGACCATGGTCCACCAGCCAATCGGATTCCATGGCAATTATTTTACCGTTCTTGTCCGCGCCGTACTTGAGCTTGATGAAAAAGGGCGAGCGCTTGCCGGTGTATGTTACGTGCTGATAATAGTCGTACCTGAGGAAAACCGGACGGCCGGTCGCCATGGCGGCGGCCCCGACCAAAGCTTCCATGGTGGGGCTGAACTTGTAGCCGAATGTGCCCCCGGCAGGGTTCTGAACCAGGCGCAGCTTATCCGGCTCGACGCCCAGGCCCGGCGCGATCATGGCGTGGTGCAAAAAGATGGCTATGCTCTTCGAATGAATGGTGAGCCGTCCTTGGTCATCGAAATAGGCAAAACCTACGTCGGGCTCCATGGTTAGATGGGGCTGCCTCTGAAGGTAGAACTCGTCTTCTACAACGTAGGCGGCCGAATCCATGAGCGGTTTTGTCTCGCCGCCCTTTGCAATCTTCTGCTCGTAGTAGACGTTGGGGGTGCCGGGATGAATCTCGATGGCGTCCTCTGCCATGGCGGCAGGTGCGCTCATGTAGGCGGGAAGCTCTTCGAGCTCAACCACGACCCTTTCGGCCGCCGCCCTGGCGTTCTCCACCGTGTCGGCGCAGACAATGGCGATGGCGTCGCCGAACTGGAATACCTTCGTGTCGCAGAGGATTGGCCGGTCCCAGCCGTCGCCCTTGTTCGTCGGGAAGGTGATGAGGCCCGTGATGCGGTTCTTGCCCTTGACGTCCTTATGGGTCACCACCTTGTAGACGCCGGGCATCTTTTCGGCCTCGGAGGTGTCGATGGAGACGATGTTGGCATGGGAAACCTTCGCCTGCACCAGGGCAAGCTGCAGGGTATCCGGCGGAAGCTCGAGCCCCAGGTCCGCGCCGTAGTCGCAGGTTCCGGTCACTTTGGCCAGAGCGCTCGGACGCGGGTATTTTCCGCCCCAGATCCTTCCGTCGGCTGGGAGCTTGTAGGCCAGTTGCTCCTTGGTGATCTCGCCGCGCAGGACCCGTGCCGCATCCATCACCGCGTCGACCAAAGGCTTGTACCCCGTGCACCGGCAGGCGTTCCGGTGGGTCTGAAACCAGTCACGCACGTCTTCACGGGTGGGCTTGGAATTTTTATCCAGGAGGGCCTTGGCGGAAACGATGAAGCCAGGGCTGCAGAAGCCGCACTGTGCTCCGCCGTGAACCATCCAGGACACCTGGAGGGGGTGAAGGTCATCCGGCGTGCCGATACCTTCGATAGTGGTGATTTCAGCGCCTTCCTCGACCTTGTTCATCTTGGTGACGCATGAACGAACCACTTTTCCGTCCATGATGACCGAGCAGCAACCGCACTGGGCCATGCCGCAGCCGACCTTGGTACCCGTCAGGTCGAGCTGTCTGCGAAGCACGTCCGCCAGCGAAGCTTCGGGGTTTGCAATGATCGTCCGGGGTATCTTGTTGATATTAAGGATTTTTTTCTCCATTCCTTTCTCCTCCTTTCAGATCTTAGGTAAACGACAGGCAACCGTTCAAGCACCCTTGGCAAAACCGCAGTCCGGGTACCTGCACTCCTTGCAATGGACGCACAGTCCTCCGTGCGCCATTCCGATAATATCCCTCCGCGTGATCTCTTCACCGGCAAGCAGCCTGGGGAGAATCACGTCAAAGATGCTCGTCTTGTGGTACATGACGCACCCCGGCAGGCCGAGGAGGGGAACGTTCCCAAGATAGGCCAGCATGAACATGGCGCCGGGAAGAACCGGAGCGCCATAGGTAATCACCCGCGCACCGCAATCCCGGATGGCCGCCGGAGTGACGTCATCGGGGTCCACGGACATCCCGCCCGTGACGATGATCATCTCGGCGCCCTGGCTCAAAAACGCTTGGATCTCCCCGACGATCCGCCTCTGATCGTCGGACACAAAGGTTTGTCTAAGCGCGCGGCACCCCAATTCACTGAGTTTTTCACGAACGACTGGACCGAATTGGTCCTTGATACGGCCGTGGTAAACCTCGCTCCCGGTCGTAATGATTCCTACGTTGAAACTCCTAAACGGCAGGACTTCGATCAGAGGTTGATGTTGGGAGCAGATACGCTCGACCTGTTCGATCTTGTGCTCTTCGATGACCAGCGGAATCACGCGGGTCCCCGCGAGCACCTTCCCTTTGCCAACCTTCTGGTGCGTGTGGAGGCTTGCGAAGACGATCTCTTCAGCGTTGACCTCAAAGAGGGCCTCGATGTCGATCTTCAGCAGCCCGTCAACCGCCGCTGTAAGATCTACCCTGCCTTCCTCGGGCGCCGAGAGCGCGATGTTTCTCCCGGCTGCAGCGCGGGCAATCCGGACAGCGGCTTCGTTTTCGTGGAGCAGACCGCTATCGGATTGGATATCCCAGACAAAGACATGCTCTTTTCCCATACCGAGCAGTTGCGGCACGTCCTCCTCCCGGAGGATGTGGCCCTTTCTGAAGGCAGGTCCCTTCATCCGGCCCGGGATAATCTGAGTCACATCATGGCACAGCACCATCCCTATGGCGTTCTGGACCGTGACCATCTTCATAAAGTTCTCCTGCCGGACTTAGGAAGGTATTGGCATGCAGGCGTTGTGTCACAAATGAAATAATGAAACGTAAAAAAACTCAATCGATCAAACAATATCGAATCGCTTCCGTTCTCCGCACACGCTCGGCGGATGACAACCAGGACCTTTGGGCTATTATACAACCGAATTAGGGCTATGTCCATTCTGACATAATGATGGGCAAAAAAAAACGCCCCGAAACCTTCTTGCGGTTAACCATCCGAACCACAGGTTTTTCCATCAGGGCGTGCCGAACAGTGACATTTGTATGTTCAAGCCCTTACAAATTCCGGCGCAGACAATAAATGGACCAATTGACGTCAGGCTTTTGCACGGGTCCTCCTTGACCGGGTGACTTAGAAATATTCCAGGATATTATCGATGAATACTTTGGTGATGCCGGTTTGGTTAGCGATCAATTCCGAAAACGCAGTTTAACAGCTTCCCAAAGCGTGTGAAATCATGCATCTTCCAGCTCTATCCCGTTTATGCTCAGTTCGGTCCATTAAGCAAATCGTATTCCGCCACGGCTGAAATTGCCTCTTGTTCAACTCTGAGAATCGGTAATTTCCAGTCTCATGTCCAGCATGGGAGCATCGACAATCTGCCTGCCGATATCGAGAATATCGACATCCATCCTCTTCAGCAAATCTATAGCCTCGAGTTTGATCCCGCCGCCGAAAGCCAGCTTGACTCTATTCCTCAGGCCAAGGCTGCACAATCTGTCCGATACCGATTCGATGTCGCGCGGATTGCACGAGTCGATGAAAACCACCCCTGCACCGGACATTGCCGCCTCGCACGCCTCCGATGCAATGTCGCCGTATCTTCCCTTAACCTGAACCACTTTTACTATCCCATTCAGATGGGCAACAGCAGCAAGACATTTGCCTACGCCCCCCAGAAGCTCGACATAATTCTTGTCCAGGTAGGCAAACTGGTCTGGCACTATGCGGGGAGACACACCACCAGCCTTCACGGATTCACGAACCATATCCTTCAGAGAAGGGGGCATCTTCTTCCATGCACCGCTGACAACCTTGGGCCTGCCTCCAGTTGCATCAACAAACCGGCGTGCGCTGCTGGCAATGCCTGACGGCTTGGCCAGCAGCCCAATAACTGTTTCCTCAGCCATCAATATCTGTTTTGGACTCCCGGCGAATCTGACTACCTCCCCACCATTCTTGATATAATGACCATCATCGACCATTATCAATAAATCCAGTCCGAGTCTTTCCATTTCCTTCCTGGCGAAAGCTGTTCCAGCAATGATTCCTTCGCCCTCCGCTATGATGGACGCGGTAATTCGCCTGGCTGGGATATTTTTCAGTATCTCTTCCCTTATGTCCGGAACATGACTTTTCACTCTTGATCCTTGTTTAAATTACAGCGCGACACTTCAAGCCTATGTTGCCGCCGGATCGATTCCCCTTTCCCTGAGCCACTTCGGCATGAGATCTTCGTCAACCCTCTTGCTGACAATGGGCGCACGCTCCACAAAGTACTCGCAATACGATGTTAGGGTTCAGGGTAATGGACTGGACCTCGACATCGAATCTGTTGGAGCTTCCGAACCAGCACTTGGGGAACTCGACCGGCAACCCGCACGGCGTAAAAGCACTTAAGCCGAAAAAGGAACAGTCATTATACTGGCAGGCAGCGTGGACGCGCGGGGGAAACCCCAACATGTCTTCGGTCTTTTGGGCATTCCCAAACCGATATCGCAGTCCAATTGAGATGAATATTCAACAAACCTTTTGCGCCTGGCCCCGCACCTTTTCGATCGATCCCGGACCGTATAAACGGGATTCCACTTACCCTCCATCTTTCGGTTGATTCGTCTGCCTGGTTTCCCAAAGACCCCGGATTCCGGCTCAAAAACCCTGGCGAAATGACGACATCGTTGTATGGTTGCCGACATCGCTGATACCTGACACTAGTATTCTCTAGGGCCTTTACCAGTCAAAAAGGCTGTCCAGATCCTCATCTTTTACCAGAAAACTTATATTGTGAGGTGGCAGCAGCTCTTTCTTGAAGAACTCAGGCAGCCGGTCTTGCGCGGAGCCAAGTCCCGCCTTTATGTTGAATTCCCTCTCGCTGCGGAGGATCGCCTTGCCCAGGTCGGTGATGTCTTCCCCGGTCAGGCTCCACCCGTAGAACGTGTTCAGCAGATCCAAAAATGCCTGGGCCGTTTCCGGCTGCTCCAGCATGGCATAGGAAACAAAAAGGCACATCCCGGTGGCGTCAGCGGAGAAAGCGGTAGCGATCTGCAGGTTCCTGGAGAGTTCGACCTGGCCATCGGGCGAAAGCGCATCAACATAGCCGCCGACCTTGAGAATATTGGCGCCAACAGAGTAGCCGGCGGTATGATCCGCTCCCATTGGGCTGGTTGCATAGGTTACTCCCATGCCCTGTGCAGCTCTCGGGTCATATCCGGCCATAGCCTGCCCCTTGACCACCGGGACCCTTGGCACCCCGAAAACCTTTCCGGTAATTGCGGCCCCGCTTCCGAGAATTCGACCCAGGTAGCTCCCTGTTCCGACCTCATGCACCAGATTGATAGCCGCCCCGGAATCACCAAAATCGGCTATACCGGCTTCCATGGCTACTGCGATTGCAGTGCCCATTTCAATCGTGTCCACGCCGTAATCATCGTCCAAGCGATCCATTACAGCGATTGCGTCTATATCGTCTATCCCGCAGTTTCCTCCGTGAGCCCAGACAGTTTCATATTCGGGTTGCTTGGTGAGATATTGCCCGTCTTTATCCATGAAAATGCCGGAGCACTGAATCACGCATCCCCGGTGACATCCATGAGTTGGCGAGCCGCCCCGCTCTTTTTCCAGGGTCGGCAGGGTCCCGGCATTGATCCTGCTTCCCTCGAACCGCCCCACACTAAAATTTCTTGTGGGGTAGGCCCCGGCCTCGTTAAGGATTCCGATTCCCGAGTTTGTCCCAAACCGGGGCAGACCCTTACCGCAAATAGGATTTTTCATCAGCCCTTCGACCCATTTCCTGTTGGCTTCCCTGAACCCTTCCGGGTCCTTGGGCGAGCGCATCGGCATCCCTTTGTCATCAATGACTATGACTTTCACGCCCTTTGCACCCATAACCGCGCCCACTCCTCCGCGAGCGGCGTGACGCGTGGGCCGCTGCTCCATATCCGTGCAGGCAACCGTAGCAGCGGCGAGTTTCATTTCTCCTGCAGGCCCGATGGAAATGCATGCCACATCCGGGCTGTACTCGGCGCTGATCTTGTCCACAACGGCATAGTTTCCGAGCATTCTCAGGCTGTTGTCAGCGAAGATTTTGACGCCGTCCTTATCGATGTGAATCTTGTAGAGATTGTTATCTTTTGGCTTTCCTTCCAGCACGATTGCAGCATATCCCAGTCTTGCCAGCACCTGGGAAGCTTGGCCTCCGGCATTGGCTTCCTTGATCCCGCCCGTCAGCGGACTTTTGCACCCCACTGAAAGGCGCCCCGACATAGAGGCCGTGGTGCCACTGAGCAAGCCGGGTGCGATTACGAGCTTGTTTTTCGCGCCCAGGGGGTGGCAAAGCGGTGGAACTTCCCTGGAGATGATCGCGGATGTCAAAGCCCTGCCACCTAACCCGGCATATTCCCCCAAAGAAACTTCGATGGCTGCGGGGCCTTGCTCCGCGCCCATGTCGATCCGTAAAATCTTGTCCATTAGACGCTCCTCGAGTTTGTAAGAATCGGCAAACCGCTATCCAGGGCGAACGACGCTCAGACATAACCGCAAAGTGCTCGGAATTCTTCCTGCAGTTGGTCCCTGAATTGTGGGGCAGCAACGGCAATGAGCGCCTCCGCGCGCCGGCGAATGTTTTTACCTCTGAGAAATGCTACACCGTATTCCGTCACTATGTATGCGGCATCAAACCGTGAGGTAGTCACTGCCTGGCCACGGTCCGGAGACGGTGCGACGCGGGAAACCGTCCCGTTTACCGCTATTGGTGAAATCTATGGGATAGAATTCCAGGAAAGCATTGTCGTTCAGCCATTCATAGAACGCAGTGCGGTTCGTAATTATCGGGAAGTCCCCCTTTTAATTCATGGCACTATTAAAAATCCTCCTTTAGGCGGAATCCAAGAATTTACCACCCCAAAGCCAGTGGAACTCCATGTACACTCAGACTAACCGTTGTGCCACTGAGAGTCAGGCAGCCGCAAAAGGACGGTAGAATCCTCACCTGCTAAAGCCTGTCTTAGCGTCCCTTGTGAAGCGGAATGCGAATCAACTCTCCGGCGCCACGCGCTTCAAACCTAGAGACAGCGCCGCTCCTGCAAAGGAAACGGCACAAGCCAGGAGTAACGGACCAGTGAACGAGTGCGTAAAGTCAGCCATATATCCGGCCAGGCTGGGCCCCAATGCCTGACCGATACCAAAGAAGAGGGTGATGAACCCGAGACCCGCGGGCGCGAGCCGTGGGCCCACGTAATCACCTGCCGCGGCTGCCATAATAACCGGAATACTCCAGGCTGTAATCCCGAAGACGACAGCTGAAACGTAGTACCCTGTCCGAGCGTGCGCGAGCGCCAGGATTGCGTAGGAGATTCCGAGCACGAGGTAGGCAAGAGACGCTCCTCTTGCTCTTCCCAGCTTGTCTGACAGACCTCCCCAGATCACGCCGCAGAAAATGCTCAAGCCTCCCACCATAGCCCACATGCGGCCGACTTCCGCTTGCGCCAGGCCCGCTTCTTTAACCAGGTAGGCTGCGAAAAAGGTCATATAGATGATGTAGGAAAGGCCGTACATGAAGTACACGATCCCCAGGTACCAAACCAGGCCCATGGTGTAGACCTTGCCCCATTCCAGAGCACCAACCGACCCGCCGGAAGTGGTCCCGGGCACAGAACTGGGGGCTGCGCCTATCCGGTGCAAGCCCATCTCTTCCGGCCTGCTCCGTATTAACAATGCCGCAATTCCGGCGATGACCAGCACTGCGCCGCCCAAATAGTACCAGGCAAACTGCCATCCCTCGGCGCCATATGCTTTTAGGATAACAGGAACTATCAGACCGGAAATCATCGTGCCACCACCTATACCGGCTGAGACGATACCGGTGGCAAAGCCCCTGCGCTCTACCGCGAACCAGGCGGAACCGAGAGCCATGGCAGGAACGTACGCTGCGCCATTGCCCAGGCCGGTGAGCAATCTCATGGAAAAAGCGAAGGAAAATGTCTCGGCCAAGCCGGTTAGCACCATGGTGATACCCATGAGCACCAGTGCCAGAGCAATTACGATACGAGTTCCGATACGCGCAGCGAGAAAGCCCCCCACAATGGCCATGATCAGATAACCCACAAAATTACCCGTACCCAACAGCCCGAGCTCAGTATAGTTGAAATGCAGCCCGTCTTTCATCGCGGGAAGAATGAGCGTGTAGGACATTCTCCCAAATCCGTGTGCTCCGATGGTGACCAGAAGCCCGGTGAATATCACAACCCATCCGTAATGGATCCTTGTTTTCATCGTATGCAGCCCTCCTTCGCTGTAACCTGTACGAGTGACGCCGTGTGACCGCCGGGTTTACTCAGTGGGAATCGATCACGAATGGCAGTTCACAAAACCTGGTCGGCAATGAAGACGTCAAGCCCCTGTGGAGGCCATACTCCTCCACCCGTTTCCCGGACGATCGCCTGATGTCCCCTCGGACTGTAAATTCCTCCCTTCATGGATTCTAAGGCTCACATCGAACTCCATCGGAGAAACTTCAACTCTCGTGGGACCTTGCTCCGCGCCCATGTCGATCCCTAAAATCTCGTCCATTAGGCGCTTCTCGAGTTTGTAAGAATCGGCAAACCGCTATCCAGGGCGAACGATGTTAGACATAGCCGTACAGCGCTCGGAACTCTTCCCGTAGCTGGTCCCTGAATTGTGGGGCAGCGATGGCAATGAGCGCCTCCGCGCGCTGGCGAATGTGTTTGCCTTTGAGAAAAGCTACACCGTATTCCGTCACTATGTAGGCGACATCGAACCGCGAGGTGGTCACTGCCTGGCCCCTTTCCAGGGCCGGTACGATGCGGGAAACCGTCCCCTTTGCCGCGGAGGCTTTCATGGCGATTATGCTTCGGCCGCCCTTCGACCGGTTTGCCCCGCGCACGAAGTCAACCTGCCCACCTACCCCGCTGAACTGCCTTGCTCCCAGGGTGTCCGCAGCTACCTGGCCCTGAAGGTCCACAGCGATTGCGGCATTGATAGAGACCACGTTGTCGTTCATCGCAATGTTGTAGGGATCATTCGTGAAATCTATGGGATGAAATTCCAGGAAAGTATTGTCGTTCAGCCATTCATAAAACGCAGCAGTCCCCATGGCGCAAGACGATACCAGCTTTCTGGGCTTCAGGGTCTTCCTCTTCCCTGTTACGGCCCCTGTTTGCACCAGCTTCATCGTCGCGTCTGTAATCATTTCCGCATGAATGCCCAGGTCGTTTTTCTCTCCGCAGAGCACCAGCGCCGCGTCGGGCATTCCTCCAATTCCCGGCTGGAGGCAGTCGCCATCATTAATGAGACCTGCCACAGTCATTCCGATTGCCGATTCCACCGGACCGATTTCCGGAAGCTTCAAAGCCAGGAGTGGTTCGTCGGTTTGTACAAAGTAGTCAATATCCGAAACGTGCAGATAGGTGTCGCCCGCAATTCGGGGCATGTTCGAATTTACGCTGGCAAGCACTGTTTTCGCGTGGAGCGCCTCAGCTTTCGTAGTATCGATGCATAAACCCATGCAAACATACCCGAGTTTGTCAGGTGGAGTTACGGTAATCAGCGCCACATCGGTCGGCATGAGATCATTCCGGAAGAGGAGCGGCATTTCGTGAAAGAAGCAGCACGTGTAGTCCACCCTTCCCGCTTTCGCCTCCTGCCTGCCCGGAGCGCCCAGGAACAAAGAGTTGTACCTGAACGATTTCGCAAGTTCCGGTCGACAATACTTGGCCCCATAAAAGCAAAGCAGATTGACGAGTTCGACTCCTTCCAGTTCATCCGCGCGGGCTACCATCGCATCAATGAGACAGGGAGGCTCTCCGGCGCCCGTGCCGATAGTGACTCTGTCTCCCGACTTGATCACCTTGACCGCCTCGGCGGCGGTCACATTCCGGTCATTGTAGTAAGCCTTCCAATCCCTCATTACTGCTTTGGAGACAACCCTTCTTTTGCTTCCCAACGTTAACTCAGCCATAGCCACACCTCAGTTAAGGTTAATGGTTTTACAAGCGAGAAGCCAAGCGTGCCGCACGGTTTTGCGGCAATCGAGATACCGGCGCCTTGCCGGGAAAATCCTACTAAATGGTTTTGTCTGATATGGTGGTAATTGTTCACAATAGAGAACGTATGTTTACATGCACAAACAACCCTTGTCAATAATTTTCTGACAACATCTACTCGCTCTAAGCCGAAGTTGCTCTCAAAGCAGCAAGAGCAGGTCGAGAAACCCGCTGCCCCGTTCCACACAAATTGCAGCGTGGCACCCTTGGCGGCAATGCTTTAGTCTTCAAGGCGAACAGGAAGGTGGGCAGAGCTACCAGCGATTTGGCCTGGAACAGCTCTAACCGCCGGGGATCCGCGGTGATGAGAAGGTCGGGGAAAATGAGCGCGCCCAGTATGGCGACCGGCACGAGGTCAAGCCACTCGACAAACCAATGCGGCAATCGGCGCTGAGAAAGGGAAAAAAGCGGAAACCAGCGGGGGACATAGGTCACGATCCCCATCCCTATAATGAGTAGAATGTATTCACTCCTGACCATAGGTGAACTGCTTCCTCCGAGCGGCTTTCAGCAGAGCAAAACCTCCCGTTGCACCGATAAACGAGGCTAATACACCATAGGCATTGCCGGGGATCAGAAGGGAGAGGGAAATTGCCAGGCATCCCGAAAGAATGGCAGTCAGTACATAGATGCGGCCCCGAAGTTGAAAAACCAGCAAACACAAGAACATGGCGCTCAGCGCATAATCTATGCCCAGGTAGCCCGCCGGGATGAATTGTCCGCCATAGCCGCCTAAAATGGTGCTCCCAATCCATGCGGCATTGGCAACCTGATTGACTGTAAGGGCTTCATAGGGGTGCCAATCGGTGTCCCTGAACCTGGTCAAGTTTACGGCAAAGCTTTCATCAGTCACGCCATAGGCATACGGGATGAGAAATTTCCGGCTGCTGCCACGCAAATAAAGCGCCAGGGATGAACTCATCAGGACGTGCCTGAGATTGACCATGAATGTTGTCAGGATAATCGAAACAGGGGCGGCGCCGCTGTTGAGCATTGAAACGGCTATGAACTGGGAGCTTCCTGCAAAGACGATAAGGGACATAAGCGCGATCTCGGGAAGGCTCAGGCCTCCCTTTTGAGCCAGGATGCCGAAGGCTAGCCCAAGGGGGAAATAGCCGATGCAAATTGGCCAGGCAGCCTTTGCGCCCTCCTTGATAAAGCTTGCAGACTTGCGTGTATCACCCATTCGGATTGAAAATCCTCAAACCCTCGATTAATTCGAAGCGGGGGCGCGCAACTGGTTTTAAGCCCCGTCCCGAGCATAGGAGAGGGACATTCCTCCCAAAAATCCGATATTACAAATACTTGCTGATGGTGCAAAACGACCTCTGGCCGCCGCCGCTGCTGCCATCCACATGAAATCTGCCGTTTTCAGATTGGCGTCAGCTTGACTGTTAATATTATCTAACCTCTCCAGCAAAGCCAACAAGCAGTTGCGGACAGGTATGGCCGGTTGCGATTCAGGGCAAGATCCCCCTTCCCCTCGTATGATAGACTTATAAGGATCGAAGGCATGGAGAGCATTGCCACCCAGAACCCCGCGCCCGGCTTTGCAAGGCCCGCCCTGCCTGAACGCTCAACGCAATTTGCCGGGGTTCTGGTTCCCGGCTCTTTTCTTACTGCTTTGACATCAACTTGACATGAGCCGGCATCAAGCTCGGCTGGCTTAATTCCTGTCTCATCCGGAAACACCGGATGAGACACTTGCAGTTTCAGATTCGGAAAGGTTTGAGTGGCAATCACTGCTGCGGCCCAGACGCCCGCCAGGGCGGAAAAGGACCCTTTCCGGACTGAAAATAATTCACCAGACGCTTGGTCCTCCGGGCCTGCTCCAGGATCAAGCCGTCCTGGCAGTGGATTTTATCCAGCATGGAAATTGGACGATCCTGCGGTCCGGCGGCGCTTTCACCTTATAGCGGGTGGCTTGATCAGAGGGGCAAAAATGGTGTTGACAACAGGCGTTTTTATATGTAAACATTATTTCACGGATATGAATAAATAGATGAGTGCGGAGTTGGGGACGCGATCCCTGGCCAGGCCAAACATACAGCCCATTTTCATGCAACTCATGGTTGGGGGCTGACCGGTGTCTTTGCTGCTCTGCAAGCCGGCATCACCCATTTCCAATCCACTCTTCGCGGCATCGGGGGACACCCGGCCAACTTCGTCGGCGGCGTGGTCGAGACCGGCAAGTATTACAACGGGGATTTGAGCATCACGGGCCTCGTCTCCACCGATGACTGGAATGAAAACCATGGAAATCATCGTAGAGTCGTCTGGGCGGGTTTGCACGATCACCATTAACCGCCCTGAGAGAATGAATGCGCTCAACCTGACAACCCTGGAAAAGATGGCGGGGATAGTACAGGAACTGCAGGACGACTCCACCATACGTGTAGTGGTGATAACGGGCGCCGGGGAGAAGGCCTTTTGTGCGGGAGCGGACCTGAAAGATCGCGCTGGCATGACGACCGACCAGGTGCGCCGTTTCATCGCCAAGATCCGCGATACCTTCACCGCTATCGAATCACTGCCGCAGCCGGTTATTGCCGCCATAAACGGCTTTGCCTTGGGCGGAGGCACTGAGCTGGCGCTGGTGAGCGATCTTCGGGTAGCTTCGAAACATGCTATTCTGGGACTCACCGAGGTCAAGCTTGCTATCATCCCGGCTGCCGGGGGCACTCAGAGGCTGCCGCGCCTCATAGGCAAAGGGCGGGCCAAGGAATTGATCTTGACCGGCCGCCGCATCGGGGCTTCAGAGGCTCTCCATTTCGGTCTGCTGAATCGCGTCGTTCCCGGCGACAAACTGATGGCTACTACAATGGAACTGGCCGGCCAGTTGCTGGAAAACGGGCCCTTGGCCATGCAACAGGCCAAGATGGCCATCGACAAGGGGTGCGAAACGGACCTGACAACCGGCCTTAGATTGGAGACTGAGGCTTACGAAAAGATCATTCCCACTATGGATCGAGTGGAAGGGTTCACCGCTTTCGTCCAAAAACGCCAGCCCATTTACACTGGAGAGTAAAACGGGTAAGTTCCTGAACCGTGACACCGCGATAGACTGTGCCAACCTGCCGGGAGTTGTAAGTTGGGTAAGAGCTTATCTCGCCCAACAGTGGAGCATTACCGCAAAGCGCACAGCCGTGAATTCAACGCGCAAGGCGGGACTGGCTCCACGGGGGTTTGAGCGACCGGCTCCGTCTTAACTCACCGGATTGGAAGCTAATGTCCGCGAGAAGTGGGACATTTTTGCTTTCAAAATATCCCTTAAGTTATTGGCTATATTCTCAGCAAGAACGTGTTTGCCCTGTTTCGCCTTAAGTCCATCGGCAAGAACGCCGAGACTCGCTCTGACCTCATCGTTTGGCCCCGGCAGCGCGATGATCAAAGTGTCGCAATAACAGCCCACCGCGATTCTGATTCCGTCTTTGACGTGCCTGCCGGTCCCGATCTCAAAATGGCATATATAGGGAGTGGCGGCGTCGGGGTCCAGGTTTTTCACAGCCTCAACGGTGAAATCCTTCTCCTCGGCGCCTACCCCTCCGGTGGTGATTATCAAACCATATCCCAGATTGGCAGACTCCATCAGTTTTGCCGAAATAAGCGTTTGGTCGTCCTGCAAGATCTGACCCCAACTGACCTTGTAACCCTCCGATGTCAGACACTCCACAATGGCCGGCATGTTGGTGTCTTCGATTTGGTTTTCCGCTACCTCAGCTCCGGTGGAAAACACGATGACCCTCTTTGAGATATTCTTTAAAATTTCACTGGCCATTTGCTCTGATTTTCTTAGTGCCTCCGTAGCCGCCTGCTCGTCCATCGCAATCCAGCCAAGCATACCGTCTGAGTGAATGGAAGTATCATCCGAGATGAATACTCCAGGAAGCACACTCAACGCTTTCAGCAGCCGCTCTTTTTTCCCGACTATGTTATAGGCGTTACGCAGGTGTTTAGTACGTCGAGGATCATTGCTCCGTTGAGATAATCCACCACGAGCACCTCGCCCTTGCTCAAGCCGAGTATCCCTGCTACTTGTTCGGCTATATCGGTCAGGTTGGCTTTCTTCAAGCCGATATTTTCAATTCTGATTTCAGTTTTTCTCAGCAAATCAAATTTCGTCATGGCGGATAAATCCCTGCTCTCTGCTTCTGTGACATGTCTTTAACCGGGGCCGGAAAGTTTCGCATCCCAAGGCACCCCCAACGCCAACGTGTAAACCCGGCATCGATGATGCCGGCAGTTTCCGATATAAGTGACAAGCCGCAGGAGCGCCGCGCCATGGGTTAGGAATGGCTGTCCAGTTCGTGCGGGTTGATACCCCGCTGCTTCAACCACATAGGCAGGAGCTTTTCTTCCACTTCCCTGTTTACTTCCGGCGCTTTTTTCACCAGGAATTCGGCCAGAGACCGGCTGCAGTTAATGTTACCGAAACTGCCATCGAAGATGATCACTTTGTCGGTCCGGTAGAAGTCCTGAGCTATTTCCATTGCCTTGGGCAAATCCGGCGCAACTCTGGCAGTCTCGGAGATATAAGGGTTGCAATGATCGGCCTGCCACATGGCTGCATGATCTTCACCGGCAATCACCATCGGGGTCTCTTCCAGTCCGAGATAATTGATGCCCGGCCAAGCCTGATGCAGCACGATGACTTTGCAGGCCGGATTGATCGTCATTGGAACAACCTCTCCTTTAGCATTTTTCTTAAAACCGCCCAAAACCTTGGCGTTGGTTATGTCGAAAAGATCGTCATGGGCATGCATGAAGACGCCAAAGATGGTCCCGCCGGCATGCAGATAAAACCCCCATCTCCCACCGTCCGCCACGGCAATGGCTTCATCGATCTCGTGAAAAAGCCGCATCATCTTGCCGTACTTCCTTAGGTGGCTGATGGCTATTCTCCTATCAAGGGCCGCAAGGTCCCTGTCCGCGTCCACCTTCAATATTCCGATAGGAGAATGCCTCAAGACGCACGAAAAAGCATATCTCTGTTGAATGTATGGCGAGTAAAAGACCGCAATCGGCAGGTAATTGCAGGAGCGGTTGGCAAAATTCATATGATAGCACGACCGGGTTTCAAACCGGACATAGGACATGCCGAACGGCTTGAATGCCCTCTGGATCTGACGGTGGTAATAAATTTCCCTTGGATCGTCGTAATAACAGTGAATAAACCAGTCACCGTCGAATATTTTTTTGATCGCGTAGATCGTACCGATCTCGGTATCGATGGCCACATCCCGGTCATAAGGACCATATCCGTAGACCTTGCCTTCGAACCGCTTGTCAAGCTCATAGCGCCTGATGAATTCGTCAGATTCCCGGAAGCCTTTATAGGCGCCCACCATCAGGCGAACATCCTTACAGCCGGTCGCGGTCTTGACGTTGTCCTTGACGGCTTCGAGCATGGCGGCATAGACATCACCTCCCATTATGCTGTAGCCATGTTCGGAACTAAGTATCTTGACAGTATCCCCAGGCTTTATCATCGACATATCGATCCGGGACAGGGCTTCACCGGTGGATTTCGTTATGGCGGAGAGGTCTCCGCCATATTTGTAAATTCGCTCGTTTATGTCGGGGAAAAGATCGCTGACTTCCACCGAAACGATATCATCGAGTATATTTATGGCCCGTTCCTTGGGTTTGGGACCGTAAAACGATTCCATCGGCTCAGGGGACTGTACTGGCGGATTAAACATGAGTGTCCTCCTTATTTGCTGCGTCTCTGTGTCAGCCTTCTCCAGTCCTCACCCACACAACAGGTGGGATACGCCTGGTCGATTTGAAGCACCTTCTCCTCGGAAACATCCGCGAGGCCCAGAGTCAGTTTGATCCACCTCCTGTCCGGAGGGTTCTCGAATTCAACTCCGCATGCCTGCAGTACCTGGAAGATCCTAGTCATACAGTAGAGGCCGCAGCCGGCGCGAAGACCGGTCATGGCGCAAAGCTCCTCAGGCGTCCTCGCACCTTTCAGGACCGCCGCAACCGTCTCCTGCGCCGTCGTACGGGTACATCCGCAGATCGCCATATGCGGAAGCAGGCCCGCTTTGCCGCACAATTCTTTTATCCGGGCCTGATCCAGATCGGTCAGGTCCACGTATCGAAGGACCTCTTCAGGACGGGCGATTCGGCTGATGGCTTTTTCGGTTTTGCATAGATCGATGCAGCGTTGACAATCTATACAGCGATCGCCGTCGACTGCAGCGGTGTCTTCCACTACCCTGATGGCGGCGGCCGGACAAATGAACTCGCACAGTTTGCATCCGGTACATAAATCCTCATCTACCTCTGCCATGTACTGTAATCGCATCATAACCAACCCTCCAATTAGAACCCGACAGATCGAGAGCGCGAGCCAATCGCTCCGGCCTTGTGGCTGTCACACCTGTTCCCAGGCCAAATGGCAATCCTCGTATGATAGACTTATATAGTACCCTACCGAAAAAAAATAACCACTTTGCGTCGTGCGAGCGCGTAGCGGGCAGGCCGACCGCCGCCACTCTCGACGCTCTCCATTCCTGACCTGTCTATGATCACTGTCCATGACCAGAGACGGGGCGTTCGCGGGAGGCCTGGTGCAGATCTTTCGAGCGCCGGTGAAAAGCAATTGAAGCGCACAATGGCTTGATCGACCATTACTATCTTAATGCACCTGCATTGCACCAAAGGCGCCTCCCACCCCGAAGGCCACCTCGCGGCATTAAGGTTTTGAGTCATCGTTCATATGCACGAACAAACGTTTACATGTAACAACAGTATTGTCAAGTACTTTTTTGGTGCTCCCAGCGGGGAAAAAACGTATAACAAGGCCCGAGGCAGACATAGCCGAGTCATTGCAGGTTGATGAAAATACCTCCCAAGCGGCTTCGAAAGCCACCGCCGGGTCGACCAAAAGCGTTTCGGAGCTCGCGATGGGCAGCAGAAAATTCAAGATCTTTGGGCCAAGGCGCCGGTTATAACCAAATCAGCCGGGGCCGCCAATTTTGCGGCAGCATGGTGGAAAACAGGTCGCTGTGTTCTTTAGAGAAAAGGAATCGGTTTCCCCGTGCGGTAGGCTAGGGTGCTGCCCACCGCTATGAGTCCTCCAACCTGGTCTGTTACCTTGACATCGTAATTTAGGGTTTTTTCAGTCCGGCCTATTTCGCGCGCTTCAGCCCGCAGTTTCGCCCCGGGTTCCGGGCTGCTGATAAAGGAGACGTTTAGATTGAGGCCTACGGCAACTGTCCCATCTGTCTGGCAGGCGGCTGCAAAGGCTACATCGATGAGGGTTAAAATCACCCCGCCATGGGCCTTATCATAGATATTGCCCATCAGCTCGGGAACATAGACCATTTCTGTTGCCGAGTAGCCCTTTGCCAGCTCCACCAGTTGGATTTGCAGGTACCCGGCAAACGGTTCCTTTTCCACGGCCCGAAAAATAGCCTGTTTCAAGGCAGTATCCATCTTGGACCTCCAGTTGCCCGACATTAAAAGATATGGCTGGAAACTTATCCATGGGTGTTCCGGCACCAGACACGATTCTAGGAGATTGGAATCCGTTGTCAATCGGAAGCGAAAAAGATTTACAAAGCTGTTCTGGTATGTAAACTTTCCTTTACGAACGTGAACACATCTCCACCAACGGTTAACTCCTTCCGAGCTGCGGGCTCGCAATAACGGACAGTCATATTATGGGTATTATTCTGATTACCTGTTGGCTTTTTTGATGCCAAGGGCATCTCGGGAGATTATCAACTTCATGACGTTGGCCGTACCTTCCAGGATTTTGTAGGCTTTCCCGTCACGCAGGATCCTGGCCAGGGGTAATTCATTTGAGTATCCATAGGCGCTCAGCACCTCGAGCGCCAGATTAGGGACCTCGTCGGCTGCCCTGGCTGCGTAGAACTTGGCAAGTACGGTTTCACGCATGTTGTTTATCAGCCCCAGGTCCTTTTGAATAGCACAGCGCCAAGTTAGTGCCCGAGCGGCTTCGGTTTCCGCGACCATCCTGGCTATGATCTCCTGGACCATCTGGAACTCGGCTATTGGCTGGCCGAATTGTTTTCGCCTGGTGGCGTACTTGATGGCCTCGTTCAGCGCGGCCTGGCACGTCCCGACAGCCCCCGCCGCCGCAGTGAGCCTGCTGCTTATAAGCGTTCGCATGAGGTAGACAAAACCCTCCCCCTCCTTGCCAAGGAGATTGCCGGCAGGGACCCTCACATCCCCCATAACGATTTCACCCACCGGACAAGCCCATAGGCCGAGCTTACCTTTGATGGCCATTGTGGAAACTCCTTTAGCACCCATATCCATCACGAAAGCACTCATGCCTTTGTGTTTTGCCTTTTTGTCCGTCATGGCGAATATCACGGACATGTCTGCGACGGGGCCCCAGTTTATCCACATCTTATGGCCGTTGAGCACATATTCTTTACCGTCCCTGACCGCCATTGTAGACATGGACACGGCATCCGAACCGGTATCAGGTTCCGTGATGCCGACGCAGCCCAGAAGCCTGGCGGTCATGAGCTCCGGTATGTACTTCTTTTTGAGTTCCTCGCTTCCCCATTTGAGAATCGACACCGCTGTGCCCATCGTCTGCATATTGAAAGCAACTCGGAGTGAACCCGACACTTTGGCGATTTCTTCAACGATAATAGCATCGGCCAGGTATCCCAAATTACTGCCGCCATATTCCTCGGGGATAGGACAGCCGTAAAAGCCCATTTCACCCATCCTCGACACCAACTGCCTCTGAAAACGATGCTCATTTTCATCCTTATCCACAACCGGAGCTATTTCGTTTTCAGCAAACCTGCGAACTGTGTCCCGAAGCTTCAGGTGCGTTTCGGTTAGTTCAAAGTCATATTCATTACTCATGCACTTAACCCCCTGGTCAAAATCATGGAAGAGCGCTCGCCTTTCGGATATTGGGCGCCTCGTGCAGCGGTGCGGAGGTGCGTTCTCATCCATACGGTGTCGGGTAAAAGGAATCGCGAGTTAAATGGGATTTGGCCGGGCAAAACATGACCTGTTAACCTTACCAACCCTCCGACAGATCGTCAACACACGTTTAACCGTCAGGCTGGAATGGAACAAAACAACGCGCCTCCATTCCGTACATAGCGTTTGCTCAATGTGCCCGCCATTTTTATGAACTAAATGGGTTGACAATGATGTACATGTATGTAAACATCATCTAGCCTGCTCACTGATTAGCTTTTGCGATATCACCCGCCAGTCATTACGGGACAGTCTTAAACAAAGTCTTTACCTTCGATGGCACCTTCCGTGCGTAGGGCCAAAGCAGGAGTATCCTTCTCTTTGGCGGCACAATTTCGATTTTGAAAATGCTTGATCCAATCCAGCGGTTAGTTTCCGGACGGACACCTGCTTGGAGATAAAGCCGGTTTGACCTGACTTGGATATACTTCTATGGACACAAACGCTTCAGATTTTGTTAAAAGTGCAAGCAGGACGCTACAGGTTTTCGAGGCCTTTTCGGAAGCGGGTCGCGTGCAATCTCTGGCTGACATTGCACGGGCGCTCAAAATACCACGCTCCAGCTGCCTTGCCCTCCTGCGCACTCTTCTGTCACACGGCTACCTCTATCAGATCGGGGGAACTGGCTATTATCCGACCAACAAAATGTGTGAGACAGCAGAGCTGATCGCTCGGCACGACCCGCTGATCGAGCGGGTGCGCCCTGTCATGACCATGCTTCGCGATTTGACCCAGGAAACGGTTATTCTCGGAAAGCGCCAGGCAGAACGAGTCATTTACCTGGTGGTCGTTGAATCGGAACAGATGATTCGCTACTCCACACATGCTGGAGAGTTCAAGCCCTTGTACGCTACCGCTTCCGGGAAAGTCCTGCTGGGGTCCATGGGCAGGGAGGAACGGCGCAGGCTTTTCGAACAGCTTCTGATCAAACCTTTCACCAGCCAGACGATCACCGATATCCGAGAGTTGGAAAAAGATTTGCTTAGAGGGTCTGCGCGGGGCTGGCAGCAGGTTGAAGGAGAAAACGTCCCGGACGTGGTCGCCATAGCTGCCCCTGTCATTCTTAACGGGGAAACTTATGCGCTCGTCGTAACGGGGCCTATTCATCGGATGAAGGAGAACCTCGATCAACACGGCAAGGCGATGATTGAAGCGTGCCGTTGCCTGGAGGCCGGCCTCCCCTTGGAAGGCTCGCGCCCGGAGTCCGGATACTGAACGCGCAGGCTGTGGAGAATTTTCGCAATTCCGCTACATTGAAAAATTCCGAGACGTTGTAGACGCAACTTCAATTTAGAGCATGCCTCGTTCAATGATGGAAGAATATTAGATCCTCGGACGAGTCAATGATGGCAGTCCTTCGTGCTTGGGCCGGCCATCGTCGAAATCATCGAAGACAACCGGCCCATGCGGAACTTTCGTTTTTAAACTACTGGGGAGTTACGCTGTTGGGGGAAATTGACGCCAAACCGGTCGTTATTATTCTTAGCTCGGCCCGCAAGGCCACTCCCCCCCGTAAATGGCCCGGAAGGGACTGCTTAAATAATTGATAACGCAGTCTAAGAAGCTTTCCTGGGAAGTGTAAAACCCGCTGCAAAGGATGATGCCGTCGACCAACTCGAAGAAAACAGTCTTGTGAAGTTCATCATCTGATCCCGGGCTACGCCATTTGTAGTCCCAGTACCCATAGCCCTTGGTCTTTGCGGTATCGACAATCTCTCCAATGAAAGCATTTCCCTCGCAATCTCTGAGATCGATCAGATGCCTGCCCGTCAGTGCGGGATCGATCGGATGCGCCACCATGGTCCCGTTTAGGTCCAGTGCAAAGATGTAGCGCTCTCCCGATACAAATCGGCCCCGGGAATCGGCGATCTCCCTCAGGAGGGTCTCTTTTCCGGCATTTTCGTAAAGAGCGATCGCGTCCTGCACCCATCTCCTTAGCTCGATGCGCCCGTGCGTATTCATCTCCGTTCTCCCCATTTTGTACCTTTTAGAGTTTCTTCCAATGCGCTGTCCGCCTCTCATAACGCGGAGCCAACCCATCAGGCCGCTTCCAGATAGAGCATCGGCCGTGCCATGGAACCTATCTAACTGAAAGTATTGGAGAGTTGGGTTTTGGGCCTGACAGCGGTTGGATAAAACGAAGGGAAAACTGTGGAGAAACCACCCCATCTGGGTGATCTGACTCTGATAATCTATTGTAAATAAAGAGAAATCGTACTTTGGGGCTGTTTCTACCCAGTTTGGGGTGAAAGCTGCCCATAGGCTTTCATTTTCGTATAAAGGGTCTTGCGGTCGCTGCCCAATGCAGTAGCTGTGCGCCCCCGGTGCCAGCCTTGGAGGGCCAGGCATTTCTCAATAGCGCTTTTTTCATACAGGGCGACTCTTTCCTGCAAAGACATCCCCTTTTCAACCTCATCAAAGAGTCCCTCTACGCTGTTTCCCCAAGGGCCGCCCAAAGATACCCTTCTTTCAATATCCTCGTACCTTTCGCCCAGCCTGGGCATCATCTCCATACGAGCAGACTTCCTCCCTTCCGTTAGAAAGCCGTCCTTGCGGCCAGCAGATACGTTCCCAGCACATTGAGCTCATCAAGTATGCCGAAGGTCCTTTGACCAGCCATTTGGTAATAGACAAAGGCGCCGGCGCGTTCCACCGTCACAGGAAGCGAGCGCATGAACTCCCTCAGATGGTGCGAGACAAGCGCCTTAGAGAGGCATGCTTCTTTAGCGACACGGTTTACGGACTTCTTCTCCGCGCTGACGCAGAGTTGAGTCCGTAGACGATTCTCATCTTCTCTGCCCACGCACCGAAGTCTCCCTGCGAAGCGAAGCCTGTTGCACCCTTCTGTTTGAATTTGTGGGAAAATTTGCAATAATGCCTTTTTAGTGGAACCTTAGGGAGATCCATGACCTCGTATGATAGACTTATATAGTACACTACCGAAAAAAATAACCACTCTGCGTCGCGCGAGCGCTTAGCGGGCAGGCAGGCCGCGCGACAAGTCTATCTGGCGCGTTGGGCGTTCGCGGGTGGCCTGGTGCGAAAACGGCTTTCTGTGGGTGAGGTTTTGCAAACGACGCCGGAACTGGACAAATTGTTAACCGCTGCCGAGCAGGAGCCGGCAAGGCTGGCTGCTCAAAGACCGTTCAAACACAGGGTGCTGGTGCGCAGAACTGAGTTCACGCTGCCCCATATCTTCCGGTACAGGGACGACATTGCTATCCATGAACTCTGCTCTGCCCTGGTGTCGGATGAAGAGCGAAATACAATGATCATCGAGGATGTCCTTGAAGCTGTCGGATTGGGACGGTCTCCAGTAGTCTTAACTGAATGAAACAAGAGTAATTCTGGCAACCGGACGATATTGAGGAGTAAGCAGCCGATGGAAAATTGCGGACCCTTCTTAATGCAGTTAGACACTTGGGGTGGTAGAGGCGAAAACGATGGCGAAATTCCCGATTTTCATCACCGGAGTGAGGGATTCGAATGAAAGAGCGCTCTATTGGCATGAAACTGGCTGATGCCCTGACCAAAAATCAGATTGTCCATCTCCTGGATACGGTCTTCAGGCTGTGGGGCAAAGAAAGGACAAACGAACTTATTTCCGCGGTGGACGAAGACGTTTCTTCAACGCTCTCCCGCTTGCTCGATCCCAAAGCGCCCCCAAAGGGACGTATTGTCTCCGGTGACAAGATAATGGAAGAATGGGGAGAACTTTGGAAGAAATGGGATGAGATCGTCTTTGAGCTGGGCGGAGAAGACGGCGAGTACGTCTACCGGGAGCACCATTGGGAGGCGCCCTGTTTCACATCGGACTCTTTCTGTGATGATCTGGACAAGGTGGCGGGCAAGATGCTTCCTCTGTTGAAGAAAATCCACGAGATCGGCGAAGAAGATGACGACGTCTTTGAGCAAGCGCTCCTCGGCATAGAGAGAGGCATCGAGGACTATCCCGAGTGGATGGGGGCAGACCAGAACGGATGCGGTCTTGGTGCGCCCACAACAGAGTGCGTGCTCAGGTGGGGATGGCTCACGATCGGTTCGGCTCCCGATTTCGTCAGAAAGACGGCTGAGATGGAAAACCGTTTCAAGATCGTCGGACTGAGCCACGCCGCAATGGTCGATTTTTTCAGCTCCCTTCCGGAGAAAGACCAAAGAAAGGTCTACACGTATATCAACGACCACCGTGAGAAGCCATTCTGGCAGGAGAAGCTCAAGTCCTCTCATTCCACATGGCATCAGATCTTCTACGGCTTTCGGGCATCCTTCGAACCCGAGGGTTACCTCGAGGATTGCCGCCGACTGCTTCATGAAGACTGGCACTACGGCCTTCCCCTCATTAGAGATCTGGTTTCCCGCGATAAGAACGAGGAAGCGGAAGACATCGTCGAGCAGACCGTGGCGAGTTTGCTTGAGGCCAAGTGGGAGCCGGAGAAATCTCTCCTCATCTCGGTGCTCAAATTCAGCTACTTCTATGGTTCTCCCAGTGAGGAGGTTATCTCTCTGCTGCAGGACTGGATGTCCATTGCCGGGAAGGTGAACAAAAAGGAGAGGGCGGCCTCGTTGCAGTTTCAGCTTGTGACCTACGTTAACCCATATAATTGGGACACGGTGGCAAAGTGCTTCCGCGATTTCAACCGTCTTCCGTTCTCTCAAGCGGCGGCGAGACTTGGCGGGCAATGGAAAGACTACACCCTGCACGCCCAGTTGGGCTGGGATGCCCCAAGACGCGGAATATCAGATGACTGTTGGGTCATGTGGCTGCTCAATGTGAGCCTGGATGAGCCTGCGGATGGAGGCCGGTTTATCTCGAAAGCAAACGAGTGGCTCCGGTCTCTCATGAAGGCGCCTGCAGCGCAACTGAAAGGACAGCAGGACCTGCTTTCCATGCTCACGTGCGATTTGATGCACTTTCACGAGCCTGCAGCGAAATATCGCCGTCTATCTGAAGCGATTTGCCGGTCCGGAGATGACTGCAGAGAGCTGACCACAAGCAGAAGGCAGTGGCTGAAAAAGGTGGAGGCCAATCAACTCACACCGCTCGTTATCCAGTGTTGGAAGCACCACGTGGTGCATCTGGTGCCCGATCCGGGTCAAGCCGAGAATTCGGTCTACACCGATCATGCCCGATGGCTTGCCGCACTGAACGAGCTTGATCCATCGGCCTACCGGAAGGTCATCAATCAATGGAAGGAAACCCTCAAGAGGCGTAGGAAACTGTGGAAGGCAATCCAGGAGCACCGCCTGCCGCTGTAGTGCAAACGGTATTCCGGCAAGAACCACACGATGTTCAGAAACCGATCAGACATATTCGACCTTGAGAGGCTTAAGACCATTCTTGATAACATTAAAATGGTCTTTGTCTTCGGTGTATAGCATTGCCCCGATGGATATTGCCCCGAAGGCAATCTGAACATCGTTCACAAACCCCGCCATCTTCACCAGTGTGTCGTATGGACGGGAAAGACCAGCAAAGAAATGACCCATTGCGATATAGTGATCGGCATCCAGGGTGACGATTCGTCTCGCAGCTGCGTAAGGCTTTTGGAGCCGTTGAACGAGTCGTTCAGCCTTTTTGATTCTGGCTCCAGCCCAAAGCTCCATGAGAGTGATGGCCGAAATATACTTTACCGTGCCGCGGCACTGAAGCTCTTCAGCATGCGACCGGTCTCGAATATAAGAGATGTAGATATTGGTATCGAACATGACCTTCATTCGAAGACCTCATCGATCAGTTCCCCTTTTCCACCCGCCCTTTCATGAGCCCCGATTATTTCATCGTCGATGATCGCCAGTTCCAAGGCTTTGTTGACCGCCTCCTTATCCGTTCTAACCCTGAAAATCATACGAACTTTGTCAATATGGTCTTGGTCCAATTCAATTGTCTTCTTAACCATCCGACTCATCACGCCTTCCCTTTCTTGACCCATACGTTTTTTCATATTATATGGCTCGAGGAGTGGGAGATCAAGAAAATACAGGCACTGAGTCCATCTTCCACATTCAAACCATTGGTGGGTTTACCGAAACCGTCCCATCCAATGTGGCCTATTCTGCCAAGAGATGCAAGGCGGCCCTGATATCTTCGGACGCGCCGGGATTTTTCCTGATAAACCGCCGTGCAGAACGAACAAAGGAGTTGGAGGGCAGCAGCGGACGCTTCATGAAAGTATTTCCGACGTGGAAGTACCCCGATTGCGGCATTGTTCTTAAAATGAGTTCGGAACGGAAAGGAGGAGCGAAGGTGGTGGAATCGATCGGCGTCTCCGCTCCCAGCACTCTGGTGACGACCGGGGGGATTCACATCGGGAGCGCGGAACGCGAGGTCATCAACGCCTACGGGCGGTACCGGGACCCGGAAGAACCTGCGAAGAAGGGCAAGCAGTTCGTGGCCGGTTCGATTTATGATGGAATGATCTTTGATCTCCAGGATGGCAGGGTGGTCAGGATTTTCCTTGGGGCGGCCGCAGAGTAAGGTGATTTTTCATGACATAGAAACTGGGACGATGGCTCTTGCGCATCCGTACACAATCGTCGAGGGCCTTTGCCAATTGACCTGAAGAACCTGGAGTACTCGCTTCATTTTGTCCGTCAAGGCGATGATGGCTTCAGATTCGAAGGTCTGGCGGTGGGGCCGTATTAGAAGGCTGTGGCCGATTCTGTGTTGCTCGACATTCTCGACCAGGCGGGATGCATGTTCGATCTCCGGTGTATTCTTGGGCAAGATTCTGAAGTAATGCATGGCGATGGAAAGGCGGTGACAACTTTGAAAGCGAAAATTCCGGCGAAGATACTCACTGTGATCTCTTTACTGCTGTTTATCTTACTATTGAGCCATCCGGCTGTCCCTGAAAACGCTTTTACTCAAAGCTTAAAGCTAATCTATGACGGCAGGTTGTCACTTGCTCCAACCAAGCTGTTTCCATCGGAAGAAGCGCTGATGAAGGAGAAGATATTGCCCGCTGCCCGCAACCTATGGCATGAGCAGGAGAGTGATCTGGTTTGTGCTCCCGGTTTCGAAGCAACTGCTCTTGACAGCGCTCGAGGCTCATTCACAAGACCAAAGTCAGACCAAAGAGCAATTTTATACAGGTATTGCGAGACCGGTCACAATATGGCCCTAAACGGGATCGCCATAATCGAAAATGCTCAGGTGGTCACCCACATTGTTTATGAGGGAGGATGGGATAACAGTATCGGCGCAATGCCCGACTTGAATGGCAATGGTCTGTCAGGGATTCTCGTGGCTTCAGGTGGGACAAATCAGGGAGTAACGTGGAAATCGATTTCGATCATTGAGATTTCAGGAAACAGGGTCACGAAATTTGGTCAGACGGAAACATATTCGGACAATTGCGGCGTTGGCGAAAAAAATGGCAAAGCCGAGGCGTGCAGGCTTTTCGTGAAAGTCGGGAAAACGCCCGTATTTTACCGTGAGGCTTTTGTCAACAAAGGCGTTTGCGATGGAGGTACGTGGACTAAGTCTGGAACTCCCGGGCAGATTTCACTCAAAGAGGACGAGACCGAATATCAGTTCATCAAGTGAGTAAGTTTCATCTTAAGGTATTCGACTATAAACCGGGCCGGGTATATGCCGAATATTCGGCAGAGGAAAAAACCACAACCGGCTGGCTCAAAGAGTCTGATCTGTTTCCAATTGAGCCGCCCGCTCAATAGTTGCTTTCTCTGAATTGCCCGGAGATGAGCTGCAACCGGCGTCCGAATTCGAGGGGTACCTGGAGAATGATATGAAGATCATGCGAATCATCTTGCCGGTATTCTTTCTCATCCTCTTTTTTGCTGCCACGAGCAGCAGTGATGAGAAACCAGGCAAAAAGTCATGCAAAGAACATCCGATGCTTTCAGGACCGTGTTTCAAAGTCAGGGGCCGGATGAGTTTTTACAATGGCAATCCGACTGCAAGAATATGGCCGCTCGGGACGAAGCGCATGCTTGGAATATCGCAGGGCCGGTTTTATCTCGAAGACTACGCGAATGTGCCAGATGAGTTAGTGCGCCGGCTCAGTTGGGAGCCTGAGATGTTTGCGGATTTTACGGTATGCCCCTTTACTGATGACAGGCCGGGCGAAATGAGGCTGATATGCGTTGAATCTGCTGATAACATTTCAATAAAAAAACGGAAATAGCTTCGTATGGTCAGGCACTTTGATTCAGCGACGCATCGAATCGTTCACTCACCGCCTCACCACAGGGGTGCCGGCCTTGAGGCGGTAACGGAGCCAAACCATTGCGGCGCCCAACAGCAAGCCGATGAGAGCTGCTGCCCCGGCCGACTTGAGGAGCAGACTCCGCACGGCATGTTCCAGCATTGGATTGTGAAACGGGTCGAGCGAGTTGTGCGCGCGCACAATCAACCACCTGCCGCCCACCTTTTGACAGGTCGCCGTCCAATGAGAGGTGAACTCAAAGACCTTGCCGCTGTCGTCCACCAGGGTGTTCTTCGCATTGCCGCGGCACAGGGCGATGTCTCCTTTGAGCGAACTGAGCTCGGGGTCCAGGTCGACTTTGAAGGAACCGCTCTCCCCGAGCATTTTCCGGCGGGTCTTTGCCCATTGCGTCTTGAACGCATCGAAATCCGTGAACTCGCGATCCGTGAAAGTGACTATGGAGAACTCCGGGGCCAGATAGGGCCGGATCGTGTCCAGGTCGTTCCGATTGATGGCGTTTTCCGCAATCCTGCGGATGTTGCGCAGAGCGTCGTGATCGGCTTTGTTTTCTTCCTGCGCTACAGCCGTCACGGGCATCAGGGCCAGGAGCCCCACGAGTATGAGCTTCATTGCGGCAAGTGCCTTCATTGGCATTCTCCTCTTTGCGCAAAGATCAACCCCATGGTGAAAGGCGTGACCGGAATAGGCCTGTACCGAGGATCGGAAAACCCCGCTTCTCGCAGCCAAAGGCTCAGGGATTCCTGGCTGAAAACCCGCCCGTGCCCGGTTCGCAGGGCCAGCCCGAGCTCATAGAGGGAGGCGTTGAGCTCCCCGTCCGGTTGGTCGTGAAAGACATCCACCACAAGCATATGACCACCGGGTTTGAGCGCGGCGTGCAGCCGTCGAAACAGCCGAAGTATCCCGTCCTCCGTTTCCAGATGCACCACATTGGCCGTGATGGCAAGGTCGTACCCGGCGGATTCAAGCGCCACGTGGTGGTAGTTCCCTGGCAGGGTTTCGAAACGGTCGCTCAAGCCGGTCCGGCCGGCGTAATCCAGTGCCATCTCCAGGA
>Ga0187864_10000867_pt1 | contig 32005 bp, 30 predicted proteins | sample June2016WEW_11_4_FD_132985 | JGI IMG/M metagenome (GOLD analysis project Ga0187864, IMG submission 132985) | Peatland microbial communities from SPRUCE experiment site at the Marcell Experimental Forest, Minnesota, USA - June2016WEW_11_40 | ecosystem: Environmental > Terrestrial > Soil >...
AATGTGGGCCGAAATCAGACGATTAATTGAGCATTCGGAGCTTTCCTGCGAAAGGGTCCGCCTCTATCAGGACGGGTTGCCGGTTTGCGGGCGAAAACCGGAGATCTTTGCCGACCTTGCGAAGAAGGGCAGCCTGAATCATCGCCTCATCCATCGATTGATCGAAAAGGGTGCATCGCTTATGGGGACCGAGTCCGACGAATTGCTCCTGGAGGAATACGAGCGCGCCAAGGTGGCAGCCATGCCGGCAATCGCGAGTCACTCGCGGGGGGCCAGGGGTCCTCGACCCTCTGCCCGAGCCCCGGCAACTCTCCCCGGAGGTCCTTTGCTCCCAGGGCGCAACAGTTTTATCGCCGCTCGAATCAACAGTTCTTTGCACGAAGGCGAACCGGGAATTCTTTTTTTGGGAATGCTTCACTCGTTGGACAATCTGCCGGCGGGAGACATTGAAATTGTCTACGTGCCCCGGTTGCCCTCTAATCGTAAAGGGAAAAGAGAAAATGAGTGATTCGGAAGCGAAAGTCCTCATCGTTGATGACGAGCCGGCCCACTGTGCGATTCTCTCACGGCTAATGAGGAGCGAAGGTTTTGAGGTCTTGACGGTCAATGATGGAACGGCGGCCCTCGATTCAATTGCTTCGCGGGGGCCCGATGTGCTCCTCCTGGACTTCATGATGCCTGGCATGAACGGAATGCAGGTCCTGGAGTTTGTGAAGGAAAAGGACCTGGATATCCCGGCTATCATGATCACCGGCTACGCAAATGTTCCAGGGGCCGTGGAGGCGATGAGGGCCGGGGCATATGACTACCTGGCCAAGCCTTTCAGTCATCATGAAGTGATTAGAGTTGTGCGCCGGGCACTGGCGGAACGCAGGCTCAAAGAACGATGCAGGTATCTTTCCTCACGTGAGGCAGACTCTTGCGGATTGAGGGAGAAGATGGGTCCCGGCGATGCGATCGGCCGCCTTATCTTCGAGGTGAACCTGGTGGCGAGATCGGATTTTAGTGTGGTCATTCTCGGGGAAACAGGATCGGGCAAGGAACTTGTCGCTCGCGCCATCGCCAGGTGCAGCTCCAGAACGGGGGCCTTCGTCCCCATCGATTGCGGGTCGATACCGGAAACCCTGCTGGAAAGCGAGCTGTTCGGTCACGAAAAGGGGTCTTTTACGGGAGCTATTGCGCGAAAGCCGGGCAAGTTCGAAATGGCCAAGGGCGGGACCCTTTTTCTGGACGAGATTTCAAATACATCCCTGTCTTCGCAGGCCAAACTTCTTCGGGCGCTCCAGGAGAAAAAAACCTATGCCGTGGGGGCCATGGAGCCGATAATCGTTGATGTCCGTGTCCTGGCGGCTTCGAACGTGGATTTGTTGGAGCTGACCAATACGGGCGCTTTCCGGCTCGATCTTTTCTATCGGCTCAACGAGTTTTGCATCACCGTTCCACCCTTGCGCTATCGCAAAGAAGATATTCCTTATCTTTCAAGAGTTTTCCTCGATGCCACAAACCGCGAACTCAATAAAAACGTCAAGGAGTTTTCCACGTGCGCCATCGAAAAATTGCTGGCGCACGACTGGCCCGGCAACGTCAGGCAGTTGCGTTCCGTAATTCGCCGCGCGGTGCTGATGGCAGACCGGGTCGTTACCGACGCGCACCTTGAGATTACCGATGCGGGCTCCCCCATTGCTGAACTCCCCATGGAAATGAGCGTCGCCGGGTGGAAGGAAGTGCCGTTAAAAGAGCTGTTGCGAAACGGCGCAGAGGCGATTGAACGGCAGGTTCTTACCCAGGCGCTTAAGCATACGGGAGGAAATAAGGCCAAAGCGGCCCGGTTGCTCAAGGTGGACTACAAGACAGTGATTTCAAAGGTGAAAAGATACGCAATCCACACAGATGGAGGACAAAATGGCGCAGCAGAAAAGGACTAATAAAGGTGCACAGGCCGGCGGGGCAATTGAGGGGATCTTCCGGGGCTTTGGCGAACTTGTGGAAAAACTGGCCGATCTGGCCCAAAAGGGCGAACAACTTTCGCGCGAAGGCGATATGCAATGGGGAGACAAGGAAAAGGACCTCAAGGCTGTTTTCGGCTTTTCGGTGAAAGCGGGCCTCGGAGGCAAGGAAATCAAGGTGGAACCTTTCGGCAACGTCAGCACCGGCAAAGCGGCCGGCAGGTCCGAAGTCCATGAGGTGCGGGAACCTTTAACGGACCTTTTCGAGGAAGAGGACCATGTACTGATAGTGGCGGAGATGCCGGGGATAGAGGTCAAGGATATTAAGATCGAGATTCGAGACGATATCCTCACCTTGTTTGCGCAAAAGGGGAAAAAGAAATACCGCAAGGAGGTGCTTCTGCCCGGAAGCTTTGGAGAAGACAAGATCGAGGTTTCATGCAAGCACGGAATTGTGGAGATCAAGTGCATGAAACTGGTTGATTCCTGATCCATCCTCCTGCGTGGGCGCGAATCCTTTAGTCTACTGCAACCCGCGCAGCGCGGGGTTGTAAAGACATCCACCTCCAGGCGCAAAGGCGGCTCTATGCTGGAAACTAAAAGACCTGTACTTAAACTCAAAGTAACCGAAGCACTTACCAAGGATGTGGGACGCGCCTTTGCGCGGATAGGTCCCGAGGACATGGAGATGCTGCAGGTATCGACCGGCGATACGCTGGAAATTGCCGGCAAACGCAAGACGGTGTGCAAAGCGATGCCTGCATACAAGGAGATGCGCGGCCAGTCGCGGGTTCAACTGGATGGTATTGTGAGGGAGAATGCCGGGGCCGGGATCGACGAGCTTGTCAGCGTGAGCAGCATCTTGTGCCGGCAGGCCGAAAGGGTCGCCCTCGCCCCGACAAGCATCACGCCTACCGACCGGGATTTGAGCTACATTGGCAGCCTTCTGGACGGCTTGCCGGCGATCGAGGGCGACCGCATACGGGCCACCCTTTTCGGGGGCCGCTCAGCCGACTTCAGGGTAGAGAGCACCATTCCCAGGGGACCTGTGGTGATTAACCCAGCCACGTTGCTCATGATCGGAAAGCCGCAGGAGGAGCACACGGACCGGGCCGTCTCCTACGAGGACATCGGGGGACTCAGGCCGCAGCTCCATCGGATACGGGAAATGATCGAACTTCCTCTGCGCTACCCGCAGGTATTTCGGCGGCTGGGAATCGATGCCCCCAAAGGGGTGCTGCTTCACGGCCCGCCGGGGTGTGGCAAAACCCTCATCGCACGGGCAATTGCCCGCGAGACCGATGCCAATTTCTTTTCTGTGAGCGGCCCGGAGATCATACATAAATTCTACGGAGAAAGCGAAGCGCACTTGCGCAAGATTTTCGAGGAGGCGGGCCGCAAAGGTCCCAGCATAATTTTTCTGGACGAGATCGACGCCATTGCTCCCAAGCGGGAACGGGTGGTAGGAGATGTGGAAAAACGCGTGGTTGCGCAGCTTCTTGCACTTATGGACGGATTGGCCAGGCGCGGGAACCTCATCGTCATCGCCGCCACCAATCTTCCTCATCTTCTGGACCAGGCGCTCAGGCGCCCCGGGCGTTTTGACCGAGAAATCATCATTCCTATCCCCGACCGCAACGGCCGGCTCGAGATCATGGAAATACACAGCCGCGGCATGCCTCTGGCCCAGGATGTGGACATGCCCCATCTGGCCGGGATTACCCACGGCTTTGTAGGGGCCGACCTGGAAGCTCTTTGCCGGGAAGCGGCAATGGTGTCTTTGCGGCGTGTCTTACCCGATATCGATTTTTCCCAGTCCAGCATTCCCGATTCCCAGATCGCCCGCATCGAGGTGCGCATGTCCGACTTTTTCGCTGCTTTGCGAGAGGTCGAACCGTCGGCCATTCGCGAAGTGTTCGTCGAGGTGCCGAATGTGAGCTGGAAGGAAGTCGGAGGCCTTTCGCGAGTAAAACAGCGCCTGTTGGAAGGGGTTGAATGGCCCCTGCAATATGCTCATCTCTTCGAGCAGGCCGGGACCAGGCCGCCCAAGGGCATTCTGCTTTCGGGGCCTCCTGGTTGTGGCAAGACCCTGCTGGCCAAGGCGATTGCCACTGAAAGCAGGGTGAATTTCATTTCGGTCAAAGGACCCGCCCTTCTTTCCATGTATGTGGGAGAATCGGAAAAGGCGGTGCGTGAAGTATTTCAAAAGGCCAGGCAAGCTTCACCCTGTATTGTTTTCTTCGATGAGATAGACGCTCTGGTTCCTCTGCGCGTCGGCGGCTCGGCCAGTTCCAACGTTGCCGAACGGGTGCTCAGTCAATTCCTTACTGAACTTGACGGAATAGAAGAATTGAAAGGTGTGCTGGTGCTGGGGGCGACCAACCGGCTGGACATGCTCGATCCTGCTGTGATCAGGCCTGGCAGGTTCGACGAAGTTATCGAAATCCCCCTGCCCGATCTCAACGATCGCGAGGAAATCTTCAACGTGCACCTTCAAAAAAAACCTCTGGTGCACAAGATCGACTATCGAGAGCTGGCCCGCAACTCAGAGCGGTTAAGCGGGGCCGAAATCGAGTCGGCGTGCAACATGGCCGGACTCAGGGCGGTCAGACGGGCCGTGGAACTCTTAAAGGCCGATCCGAGCGCCAATGTGCGGGTCCTTGTCGAGGAGCAAGATGTAGAGGAGAGTTTGCTGGAGGTGAGCGAGCCTGAGGGCTGAGAGCCCGGACGCGAAGAGGGCGAGGTGCGGCGGCCTGGAGACACGAAGACATCTCCTGTGGGGAAAGGCGCCACGCCTTCGGTGAGGCGCTGGTTGGCAGCCGCTTATACTCTGCAGACCACCGGGCAGATTTAGAACAAGAGAGTGTGGAAATGCCGGGCGATGTAGATTCCAAGGCGATTTACCTCTATTGTTTCGCCAGTTTCGCGCTTCTCCCCGCTTTTGAAGGAGTGGGCGTGGATGGAACAAATCCCGTTTTCTTGCTGCCCTGCATGGATGTTGTCGCGTTGGAAAAGCACTATGACGGAATAAAGCGTTTTCTCCACTTGGTATCGGGTAAGGATGAATGGGCGGTCAAGGCTTTTTTGAACCGTGCGAGGCCTGCGGGCAATTCTTAAAGGAGACCCGCGCCGCCCGGAGCCGGGAAATTCCTATGTCCCCGGTCGCCATCTATCTAAAGGAGCGCCAAATGCGGGCTTTCTGCAAAGATGCCGTGAACCGCCCGGTTGAAGAAATCTGCAAAAGCACAGGTGTGGAACCGGCCCGCATCGCCAGCGATCTCAGCGTGCGTAAACCGCTTGCCTGAGAGGCCCCGGGGGGCGAGAAGGATATGATCATTAACTGGGCCTTTCTGGTTTCGCAGGATATGGCGTCAAATTTTTGTGCCCGCGTTCGCAGGGCCAATGATCTGTGTGGGGTCCCAGGCCTGGTCTTCGAGATCTCGGGGCCTTGGCCTCCATATATTTTCTCTTTATTTTCCAGTGCCCGCTGAATCGGTGGAAGTGTTTCGCAAAAGATTCCATGAAACGAATGGCGAAGGTGCGGGGCTTCTGCTGATTGGCCCGTGAGCCCCATATAGTTTTGTGAGTTCCCAGGAGAGGACAATGGAGAGTGATGCTTTCAAGGCCCCACGCAACGGTCCGTTGAATCGGTATGAAAAGCTCTATACCATGCTTCTTGACGCCATCCCAAGTTCCGTTCTGCTCATCAACCGGGATATGCGCATTGTCAGCGCAAACAGGAACTTCCTTGAAAAGAGCAAGTGTTCCAAGTCCAATACTATTGGGCATCCGCTGGAAGTAGTGTTTCCTTCCACCATTCTCGAACGCATGGACATCGGGCGCCGCATCGGGCAGGTTTTCCGCGAAAACCGGCCGACACGCGGGGAGCGCCTTACTTACAGGGCGCCGGGTCTGCCGATGCGGGTCTATTATTACATTATCCTTCCTTTTACATGGGAGGGTGTAGTTGAGAGTGCAATGCTTTTGATGGAGGACGTGACGGAGCAGATAAAGCTCAGCGAAGACGTGCGTCGGTTGGAACGCCGCCTGGCGAGCGTTGTCGAGTGCGCAAACGATCTCATAATATCCACCGACACCGACGGCAGGGTGCTCACATGGAACAGAGCGGCTGAGACGATCTCAGGTTACTGTTTCGAAGAGACAAAAGGCAAACCCTTCGTCGAGTATTGCACCGAAGACCGGCAGGAAGAAGTCGAAAGGGTCCTGGCCGAGATGCACACCCAACAGAACTCTATCATGGTCGAATGGGACATCACTACAAAAGAGCAAAGCCTCATCCCCGTCTATTGGGTCCTGTCGCCTTTGAGGGACGAGATGTCGCTATCGGTGGGGCTTGTCATGGTGGGAAGAGATCTTACGGAACGGCGAAAACTGGAAATGCAGCTCCTCCAGTCTCAGAAGCTTGCCGCATTGGGGGTGATGGCGGGAGGGATAGCCCACGAAATTCGAAACCCACTCGCGATTTGCTCATCGTGCGCCCAGTTTCTCATGCAGGACGATATCGATGCGGAGTTTCGACAGGAATGCGCGCAAAAGATTCATGCCGGCATCCAGAGGGCATCGGTCACAATAGAGAATTTGTTGAAGTTTGCCCACCCATCGGCCAAAACCGACGTGGCATTGGTAAACCTCTGTTCCCTGATAGAGGAGACGCTTTGCCTGGTAGCCAGCCAGGCTAAAATACAGAAGATCGAGGTTGCCTGCAACTTCTCTAAGGAAACGGTCATGATCAGCGGGGTTGGAAGCCTTCTGCAGCAGGTCTTCCTTAACCTTTTTTTGAACGCGTTAAACTCCATGGCTGACGGAGGGTCTCTTAACATCTCGGTGGCGACCAGGGGAAATGAGGCTTTGGTTCGGATTACGGATACGGGAAGCGGCATTAACAGGGCTGCCATCGAGAAGATATTCGACCCGTTTTACACAACCTCACCCGTGGGAAAAGGCAGCGGACTGGGGCTTTCGATATGCTACTCAATACTGAGGCATCACTTTGGTTCGATCGAAGTGGAGAGCAGCGAGGGGAAAGGAAGCACTTTTACCGTGAGGCTGCCGGCGCTCTAATGAAGCAGGGGACGTGACGTGACAATTTCGAAATTTCTCATTGTAGATGATGAACCGGACATGTGCTGGGCGCTGCATCATATATTGGAGAAAAATGGGTTTGCCGCTGTGGTGGGGTTCACAGCCCAGGAGGCGCTTGCGCAGATGGCCTCGAACGGCTTTCTGATGGCTTTTCTGGACGCCAAGCTACCGGATATGGATGGACTGGAACTGGCCAGGCGCATCCGCCTGATGGACCCCGACGTGCGCATCGTGATGATATCGGGATACTTCTACAGGGACGACGTGAGTGTGCAGAAAGCCCTGGAAGACGGCCTGATCAGCGATTTCATCAGCAAACCCTTCCAAAACGACGAGATCCTCGGGATCATCAAACTTCTCGATCCTGCCTGATACCATCTGCGGGTGCGAAAACCCCTTTGCCTTTCCCCAACTATGTAACCTTCTCCATAGAGTTCGTTCCCAAATGGAAGGTCCTGGACGGCATATGCTCGAAGCCGTTTGCTTATTTCACAATAAAATCAAGTCATTGTGAAGACGGAAAAGGATTTGTGAAACTGGCATGCTTTTAGCGATGTCCATCATGGCGGCGGTTTCAATTCGGAAAAGGAGCCTTTTCCCGACGGAAACCCGCCAGATGCAATCCGGGCCCGCCCGGCGGGCGGTTGGGAAACAGTAGCATAAACCATTGATTTAAAAGGAGATTAAGCATGGCGAAGGTTCAGAAATCAACTGATTCATCGAGTCTGGCTGAAGTGGTGGATCGCATCCTGGACAAAGGCATCGTGATCGATGCCTGGGCGAAGGTGTCCCTTGTCGGGATCGAACTGCTGTCCATCGAAGCACGCGTGGTGATCGCTTCGGTCGAAACCTATCTGAAGTATGCCGAAGCCATTGGGCTTACCGCCAGCGCAGCAGCGCCCGCCTGAAGGCGCGCGTCTGTCCCGTAGCTGAGGTTCCCCCCCGGGAGCCGCTGACAGGCTGTACTCCCGGGAAGGACTCTCATCGAGCTGACGAGAGAAAAGGATCTTATCATGGCAAAAGTTCAGAAATCAACTGATTCATCGAGTCTGGCTGAAGTGGTGGATCGCATCCTGGACAAAGGCATCGTGATCGATGCCTGGGCGAAGGTGTCCCTGGTCGGGATCGAACTACTCTCTATCGAAGCACGCGTGGTGATCGCTTCGGTCGAAACCTATCTGAAGTATGCCGAAGCCATTGGTCTGACGGCAAGTGCCGCCGCGCCGGCCTGATGTCGAACCTCGAAGGGTCTTGATCGCCGGGCGTTCCTGCCCGGCGAGGGACCCGAAGTTGGAAGACCAGGTGCAGAAAAGGAGGAAGATTATGGGTATGGCGTCTCAGGACATGGCCCGGTTGCGCGGCGAGATAACAGGTTTGAGGGGTACGCGCAGGGAACTTTTGAAAAACATGGTCCAGGATGCAAGTGAGCGCCGGGATGCTGTTTCATCGATGAGAAAGCACTTCGACGACGCGCATGCCGAAATGGCGCGGACGGACAGGGAAAAGCGGTGGACATTTTTGACGGGTATCAAGGCTGATGTGTGCTCGATGCAGTCAGATTTTCACAAGGACCTTGCGGGTGTGCACGACGCTAATGTCAGAAGGGCCTGGCAAACCAGTGAGGAATGCGCCTCATTCGTCTCAGCCTTGAAAACCGAAGTGAGCGCCATGCGGGCCGGCTTTCTCAGTGGTCATTCACAGATGGCTAGGAAAACCAAAATCGAGCGTCTCGCCTTTATCGCCGATCAAAAGAACAGCGTATCGGCCATGCGGGCCGGCTTCCGCCACGATCACAACGAGATGGCAATAAGCGGTAATAACACCCGACAGTTATTGCTCTCGGGGCTGAAGGCGAATCTGTCGGATATGCGAGCCGGCTTTCGCGAAGAACTTGCGGATTGCCGCCGCTCATTCCAGACGGCGGTCAAAAAGGCAAGGACGGAGCGATCAAGCTTTGTGAGGGGGCTCAAACAGGTGGTTGCCAACATGCGGCAGGAATTGGCGTCGGAATTGGCCGCCTCTCGTCTTGCCTGGTTGGGGATAACAGGGGTCGAGGGGCAGTCCGCTGCGAAGGTCCCCCAGAAAAAGCAGGCTCAATGGAAGGCGGAGCACCGGGAGTCCAAGCCGATGGCAGAAGAATCTGTTGAGTTTAAACCCGCGCGAGAGGCTGGACCGGACGCTGTTGTCCTGGAGGCCGGGCTGGAAGAGATGGACCCCATTGCGGCCGCAAAGCAACTGCCCGGTGGGGAAGAGAAGAGGACGTCGAAAAAGGAAAAACGCCACCAGCGAGACGGCGCAGAGAGCCTATAGGGCGCAACACTCACGGAGACGAGTTAAATGGTTGTCGATCTCAAAAGAGAGATTGCGGTTCAGTGTTCTTTCTGCGGCGGCAGGGGCAGGGACCCCTTCGGCATCATGTCGCTGCTCTCCACCTGTTGTGTCTGCGGAGGCAGGGGCCTTGTCCGTGTGCCGGAGCCTTACACGCGTTGCGCGCACTGCCGTGGCACGGGCGCCGTCAAAACTCTCACGTGCACGGTTTGCAGGGGGAAAGGAGTTGTGGCGGTGCTCCCCGGCCCGACCAGGGAATGCCCGGAGTGCGCCGGTGACGGCGACGACCGCTCCGCCTCCGCGATGGCATGCCTGATGTGCCGTGGCCGGGGACTAATATCGATTTGAGTCCAGCGGGATTGGCTTAATCGCGCCAGGATGCGGTTCCCGCGCAGAGAAGCTGCCGAACTCGAAAACCCGTAAAGGGAGTAACCTAAAGATGCGCAACGAAAATCTTAGTGTTTTGTCGACCACCGTGAGAGTACAACCGGAGGGGGACAACGTTCTGCCCGAGCCGGGCGAGGGGTTTGTTTCAACCCCTTATGTGGAGGAGGTAACCGAGCGGGCCCTTTGCTATATCCAGGCCGGCTATCCGATTCACTTTTCCGGTCCGGCCGGCACGGGGAAAACGACTTTTGCATTTCATGTGGCCGCCAGGCTGGGTCGTCCGGTTACCCTCATCCACGGCGACGACGAGTTCGCAAGTTCCGATCTTGTGGGCCGGGATGCGGGGTATCGAAAGTCCAAATTGATCGACAACTTCATTCACTCCGTCCTCAAAACCGAAGAGGAAATGAAGAGTTTCTGGGTTGACAATCGGCTAACCATGGCCTGCCAGAACGGCGACACCCTTATCTACGATGAGTTTAATCGTTCAAGGCCTGAAGCCAACAACGCTTTTCTGAGCGTTTTGTCCGAACGTATCCTGAACTTGCCCCGGCTTCGCAGGTCCGGGGAGGGCTACCTCGAAGTGCATCCGAATTTCACCGCGATTTTTACGTCGAATCCCGAAGAATACGCCGGAGTTCACAAGACCCAGGACGCGCTTCTGGACCGGCTTATCACGGTGCAACTGGAGCACTACGACCGCCGGACCGAGATCGAGATCGCGGTGGCCAAATCTGGCATATCCAGGGAGGATGCCTCCACCATCGTGGATATCGTGAGAGAGTTGCGCAACGTTGGTGTGAACAATTTTCGGCCTACCATCCGTGCCTGCATAGTGATCGCCAGGGTCCTTGCCATGCGCGGCGGCAGTGCTCGCGTTGACGACCCGGTGTTCCGGCTGGTCTGCCGGGATGTGCTCACAATGGATACGGCAAAAGTCACGCGCGGAGGCCATCCGGTCATAAGGCAAAAAGTGGACGAGATAATCGAAACAGTCTGCCGGAACCACAACACAGGCGCAGGCAGGTGTAATGACATGAAGCGAATGGTTTGAAGAGGAGCAGGGTTATGACAATTCCTTCCGTCACCATCAAAGGTCTGCAGGACATTCGCTCCCACTCGGGAAGGGCAAGGGAAGGGGCAATACCGTACAAAGCCTATATGCGGCTGAGTTGCCTGGAGATGGAGAAATTCCGCCGTGCCAGGGAAAGGGAGAGCGCGATGGTCCGGGTAAGAAATATCGATGCACGCTTCCAGGAAATCGACTCGGAGGAGGCCATGATTTTGCGTGCTATAAAAAAACAGGACAAAACCGGTCCTTCTGATCCTTCGGGAGGAGACAACGTCGATAAGCACCTCGTGACCGGAAATAACGTGGGATTTAGATTCAAGTATTGAGGAAATCGGAATTCGATGATCAGGGAGAAACGGAATGAAAATCAACTGCCTATCATGCGGCTTCAAGGTGGATCTCGATGATGATGCTTACGCCGATTACGAAGGGCGGGCAAAGTGCTGTACGTGTAGCGGGCTGCTTCAGATCAGGACCATTGACGGCAAAATCAAGTCCGTTGAGTTGGTGGAGGATAACCAAACCCCCATGGGCGATGAGACAACAGGGTGCGCCGCGTGACAGGGGCGCATTGAAAGGATGGGGCGCATGGCCAAAGAAACGGCCAACTCCGTGGGAAGGTATATATATGCCGTCACCGCCGGCCGCGATGAGCGGACGTACGGCACCCTCGGCATTGATGGAGGCGCTGTCTACAGCCTGTCAGACGGACATATTCAGGCCGTGGTCAGCGATATTGCGAACACGAGGATACGTCCGGAGCGCCGCAACCTCGCGGCCCATCAGCAAGTCATCAGCCGGCTCATGGAGGAAACCACGCCTTTGCCAATGAGGTTCGGCATTATTGCCGACGGTCCGGGAGCGGTCCGGAAAATCCTTTCCCGCAATCGGAGGGCTTTTGTTCAACAGCTTGCAAACGTTGCCGGCAAGGTGGAAATGGGGTTGCGCGTCACGTGGGATGTGCCCGATATCATCGAATATTTTGTCCGCACCCACCCGGAACTGCGGGCCGCTCGCGACAGATTTCTCGGGGGCGGCCGCGAACCGCGCCAGGAAGACAAGATAGAGCTCGGGCGGAGTTTTGAGCGTATTCTCATGGAAGATCGTGAAGCTTATGCGGAGGAAGTGGAAGAGGTCTTAGGCGGATGTTGCGCTGCAATCAAGAGGAACAGTCTCCGGAACGAGCGTGAGGTGCTAAACCTGGCCTGCCTGGTGAGGCGAGAGGAGGCATCGGAGTTTGAAAGCGCCGTATTAAGGGCCGCCAAGCTCTTCGACAACGACTTCGCCTTCGATTACAACGGTCCCTGGGCGCCTCATAACTTCGTCCAGGTAAATCTGAACTCGGGTGACATGTGACACTTATCTAATATCGGGTTGGAGCGACCGGCATGTTCATCGTTGACGACGTCCTTTGTTTTCCTTTCTCCGGGATCCTCTGGATTGTCCGCCAGGTTTACGATGCCGCCCGGCAGGAACTGGCCGCAGATACCGAGACAATCACGGCTGAGTTGATGGACCTTCATATGCTGCTGGAGGCAGGGGAGATCACTAGCGAGGTATTCGACGCACGAGAAAAAGAGTTGCTTGACCGCCTGGACGAGATCGAAGAATGCGGGGTTCGGGTTCGGGCGGAGGCGTACGAATGAGTAAAGGGCCGCGCCCCGGTGTTTGAGTTGTCGCTTTGCAACCGGACATTGCTGAATATCGGTCACTCTGGTGCAGCCTTACGTGGTGTTTGAGGAAAAATGAATGGTCAACCCTGATTTTTCACCCGCCGATGCCCAACATATCTCGCTTTGCGAGGCGCTCGACCGTATTCTGAGCAAGGGCGCCGTGATAGTGGGAGAAGTGAGGATTTCGGTGGCAAACATCGATCTTATTTACCTGGGCCTCCAGGTAGTGCTCTCATCGGTTAAGACCTTGCGTGATGAGATGTAATATGCAGGCACCTGCGAACGAGACCTGAAATGGAGCAGGCAGATGGATTGGGTTGAAAAAGAGAGGGTGGATTCGACTAACTTAAATGATTTTGCGAAGATAATGGGTGTGGGGGTCAGTTCTCCCTCGGGATCATGCGCCGGTGAACTTCAAGGGGGGTGTCTGAGCGCACCCAGGGTGAATCTGGACGGAGAAAATGTGAAAAACGGGCTGGGCAGGCTGGTTCTGACTCTTGTCAAACTCCTTCATGAACTGCTCGAAAAACAGGCGATAAAGCAAATCGATGCCGGTTATCTCACCAATGCTGAAATAGAGAGGATTGGATTGACGCTGATGAGGCAAGCCGAGGAAATCGACAGGCTCCGAAAGGAGTTTCACCTGGAGGAGCAAGACCTCAATCTCGACCTCGGGCCTCTCGGGAGACTACTATAAGGAGGGCGTTTAAGTGGCGATTCAGCGGACCCCGCAGCATTCCATAGAAAGCACCAACCTGGCCGACCTGCTCGAGCGCGTGTTGGACAAGGGCATTGTCATTGCCGGAGACATAAAGATCAAGCTGGTGGACGTCGAGTTGCTGACCCTGCAGATTCGCCTGGTCATCTGTTCGGTGGACAAGGCCAGGGAAATGGGCATGGACTGGTGGGCAAAAACTCCCCGCTCCGAGGCCAACCCGGAACTCTCACCAGATTACCTCTCACAAATCGAGGAAAGGCTGGCAAAAATAGAATCCCACCTCTCGAGTTGACTCCAATCTTAGCCTGTCGTTACAACAACCAAGGCAACCAAGGGAAGTAATAATAGCCGGAGCCTTCCCATTCCAGCGCCTGTGGACGTTTTTGTCTGCGCTCGTAAAAAGCGCGGGATTGACTTCATCTTTCAGCGTTGCGATTACCGGTATTAGTTCATCAACCGCGCCTGACTGCAGCGCGTTCTGAAACTCGGCGGACGGCGCTACCGCGTGCGATACCGCGCCAAGCGGCCATAGAAGCGCGATGAAGCCAAAAATTAAAATTGTTCTCTTGAGAGTTTTTCGGGTCACGGTTTTCTACTCGTCAAGATATTTTCATGCTCTATGCAAGTCAGTCCCGGATTACTTGACGGCCAACAGCTCCACACTATAGATAAGGGTGGAGTAGGGTCCTATCATTGTACCCGCGGGGCGCCATCCGAAGGCCTGATAATCAGGGACGAAAATCTTCCATGTGGAGCCGACCGGCATCATTTTGAGGGCGTTTCTCAAACCGACTACCAGATGCAGCGAGTCGTTCACCCTAAACGTCTCCGGGACGCCAGCGGTGCTGACGAACTCAGTCCCGTCGACGAGCATGCCCTGCAAATTGATCTCCACGACGTCCTCGTCGGTGGGTTTCCTGCCATTGCCTTGCTTTATAATCTTGTACTGGAGTCCGTCCGGAAGAGTAACCACTCCTTCTTTCGTCTTGTTCTCAGCCAGGAACTTCTGTCCCTCCAGCTTGTTGTCATAGCCCTCTTTCCTCTTCGTAATAGACTCCCTCGTCTTCCACTCGCCGGAAAGAGAGTACACAGCTTCGAGTATTTCGTCTTCACTCATGATCAGCTTTGCGCCATTCATGGCGTCCTTTATCCCTTGAGCCACCATGTCCGGATCAAGCTCCAGTTTATGGTGAACGAAGGTCCTGGCCGTCTCGACCCCCACGGCATAACTCTGCTTCTTCTTCTGCTCCTCCACTCTGTCTTTGAGCGCGGCCGGAGGCTCGAGGGCGGGAATCTTCACTGGCGGACTGGCATAGCCTTCTTCGGGATCTGTCTCCTGCCATGTCTTCTTGGCGTCCGGAGAACGAGCAGCATCAGGACTCCCCGCCTGCTGCCCTGTCTTTTCCGTTTCAGACGCACGGGCCGGCGCAACCGATGCGGTGAAGCCCACCAGCACTGCCAGAACCAAAACTGCCAAACATGCCATCCCGCTTCTCATCCATTTTCTTTGCATGGTGCTCCTCTGTGAAATTCAACTCAGTGGATCCAGGGGATTGCGCAATCGCCTTCCCCTCCTACCACCGCAGTTCACGGTCCCGTACAGGGGTTCGTCAGGTGCATCTTAAGTTTTCATAATTGATTGGTCGGTGACACAAGTCCAATTCGATCAAAGAAGCTTCTTTTAGTGAAAGGTTCAAGGCGCCCTGTCGGGCGCTCAAGAAAGGGGGAGGGCGGAAAAACTTCGCCCTCCCCGCAGAAGCAACTGAATCAAAGCAACGTCTCAGCGCTCGCTAACAAGCAAGCGGCTATTTTGTCGCCACCTGCGACGTCGCGGACCATGCCGAGGACCCTAAAGCGCTGTTGGCCCTTATCCGGTAGTAGAGGATCCTTCCCACCGGTGTTCGAGCTACGCCGTTCTGGGTCAGCGTCCTTGCCGCCGCACCGAGGGTGTAACTGGTCACAGTGGTGAACGCGGCGCTGGACGACCTCTGGAGAGTGAAGTTTGTTGGGTTTGGTGGGCCATAAGTCCAGGTTAACACCACCCTGTCCGTGGTCCCGGTCTGGGTCGATGTTACTCCGGTAATCACCGGGGGCACGATTGTAATGACGGTCACAACATTGCTCGGCAGGGAGTTACCGCCTGGGCCGTACGCCAGCACCCGGTAGTAATACCGCGCGTTTGCAACGACCGTGGTATCCGTGTACGTTAACGTTGTGTTCCCCGTGATGTTGAACGACGTCAGCCCAGTCGTAAAGGTGGTATTCGCCGCCCTTTGGACCGTAAATCCGCTCGCGGTCGGGAAGGAGCCGAGCCAGTTAAGAGTCACACTGGTTGGGGTGTTCACCGTGGCAGTAAGACTCGTGGGGGCAGGAGGCGCCGTGACATCGAACACCATCGGGCGCATCATGTCGTTTTCTTCATGGTCCAGGTAATGGCAGTGGTACACGTACTCCCACCCGTAGTCGGTCATCGTGTTGTTGACGCCGGGAGTAATTATCCCGCCGGCTACCGCAGCGGGTCCCGACAACGAGACATTTGCGGGCATCGTCGGGTCGATGAGCCTGGAGCTGCGCCCGATCTGGAACGGGAGCCACATCACGTTGATGTTCGACGCCATGATCAGGTCGGTGAACGGATAAGTCCTGAATACTTCCTTCCAGCCGAATTCGTTCAGGTCGGGCGCCATATTGGTGTTGGTATAGTCTACCCGGTTTACGAGCTGGAAGTTGCCCAGGTGGTAATGGACGCCGTGGCTGTCCACCCCAAGGTGCGTCACGCGCCACGCCTTGGGCGCGCCGGGATGCCAGATGTCGGTTGGCGGGTCGTGGTAGCCCGGGATTTGCAACGCCACCGCCGAGGGCGCGGTGGGCAGAAGAGGCGTCGGGGCCGTGGCCATGACGACGTACATCCGTCCGTACGTAAGGTCGAAACCCTCGGTGATCCCCATCGATTCGAGGACCGTGGAGCCCTTGAGCATGACTGCCGCCGAGGCGCCCGTGCCGCCGCCGCCCAGGATGTAAACATATGGCTCGGACAGGCAGTACAGGTTGGTGCCGTTGGCGGCAGTGGTAAAGTTGATGGTGCCGATGGTCTGCGGAGCCAGTGTCGCCGTGCCCGCAGGCAGCGTGGTGCAGCCGCCGCCGGCGAAGGTGACCGTCGGGGCTACCGTACCAGTATAGCCCGAACCAAAGTTCGTAATGACAACGCCGGTCACAATACCGCCCGAAACAGTCGTTACTCCTACGGCGGTCGTTCCGCCGGCGGTGGCCGGTGCGCCGAACGTTACCGTCGGCGAGGAGGTGCAGCCCGCTCCATTAGCGGTGAGCGTGACCCCGGCTATGCCGTTATAACCTACGGTGTAGTTGGTCTGCGCTGCGTTCATTGCCGAAAGGTCCGTGCAGGTGCCGGTCCCACTTCCTGAACAGCATGGGGCCGGCTGTCCGGCGCTTGCGCAGATCGCGTTGGTGGCGCACCCACCCCCGGCAGGCATGAGAAGAACTGTCGGGTTGGTAGCGCCGGCAGGCACTGGAGACGCGCCCATAGAGAAGTTGGCCCCGCCCGCGAGCATCTGGATATGGTCGAATTGCGCGTAACCGCCGGTACTGTTGAGAATGTGGTCCGGGTTCTGCACGTGCACGTTGCCCGGATAAGGCGTCGGGTTGGCCGCAGAGCTGAACGGCTGGTTATAAATCGTATGTCCCGCAACAGGCTTTGGCTGCGACATCCCGAAGACCTGCGGCAGCGCCGTGTTGAGCCGAGCGGTCGCGTAAGTTGTCGGAGTGCCCAGGTTGGTTGCGCTCCAGGTCGTCGCCGGGTTCGCAACGGTCGGGTCTACCACTACCTGCATGATCGTGCGGGTATTGGGACCCCAGCCCGGTGCAGTCGGTGGCGCACCGCCCTGGTTGTTGCCCGTACTGGGCAACACGTCTGTACCGGTATAATCAACAGAGTCAGTGTACAGGTCGGTTCGAGGATCGATGGTCGGCGTGGGCGCTGGGTTGTCGTTATACATAATCAGCACCGAGCCTTTGGGGACCGTGCCGAAGTCCACGACCACGTCCGCCCGCTCCGCCGGGGCCATCATGAGAGCATGGCCGGTGGTGTCCAGCAAGGTGACATCCCTTCGATTATAGTCGAAGTTGATAGGCTGATCGGGAATAATCGCCGGATAAGGCAGGAAGCCGCCCTCGTTTCCGATCTGCACCCAGGCAGGGCCGACGCCCGCAGGATCGGGTAGGCCGCCGTCCCTTCCGTCAGTGGGCCAGGTCGAAGGCATGCAGGGCGTGCCGGTCCCGCTCAGACTGATCCCGGGCAAGCCGGTCCCGTTCTCCGGGGCGCCTGCTGTTTTGAAATAGGCCAACTCGGTGGACCCGGGTGCGCTACAGGTGCCGGCGAGCGCTCCCGTACAGCATGTTAACGGAACTCCTGCCGCTGTGCAGGAAGTATTTGCATCAGTGATGTAAGGGGCCGCGACGGCCATGTTGCCGCCGCCCAGGTTCGTACCGGCGGGACATGGTGCAACCGGCGGGTTTATCGTCGGCACCATCTTCACTTCCGTACACGCGGACGTTGGAATGACATCCCCTACCAAGGGCGCGTTCGGGTCGATGGAAGAAACCGTCGCATGAATGACGCCGCTCGAGTCGGCCCTGCATATATTGCCGTACCGGTCGGACGCATAGTACCACTGGAGGTTGACCACGCGCTCGTTGGGCACGCTAAGTATCCGGAACCGTATCGCTGCGGGCGGCAGCGTTATGGTCGGAAACGGCGCCCCGTTTACCACCATGGTGTCCATGTAAGCCTCGGGCACGATGGTGGGGCTCGGCAGGTTCAAGTATATGGGGGATAGGGGCGGAGACATGAATGGACCGAAGTCCCACCTGCCCCAGCAGGTTGTGCCGTTAACACCTGTCGTGCTGTAGAGACTCTCGTTTGGGATGTACTCGTTTGGGTACCACAACCACCCTTCGCCGTTGGCCCAAATTGCGCCCCCTGTGGTATTAACGGGATTAACGGGATGAGCGGGATAGGGAATGGGAACGACCGATTTCCACGAAGGGTCCAGGTTGGAGGTCAGGTCGGCCGCCCGGTACGCGGTTGTCACCGGGCTGATGGAAGCCGACGGAGTACCCACTAGAGTGATGGGCGGTGGGAATGACGCCGCCGAAGGTCCGTAAGCATTGCCCATGTTTACGAAGGTCTTGTCCTGAATGACCAGAGGGATGCCGTAACGGTATACCCCGCCCGCGGTTGGGCCTGTTACCGCGGCGCCGCCTTGATCAATAGCCTTTCCGTTCACCACCTGGTTCGGCAGGATACCCGAGTCGATCAGGGCTTCCTCGTATTGGTCTACCAGCAGGTAAGGAGCGGCCATGCCCGCGAAGACGTTCAACCGGGTGATGCCCATGGCGTGGTCGTGATAGAACATCAGCCGGGCGCTCTGCTGGTTCGTATAGTACAAGGCCGCCATGCCGTCGGTCGCAGTGTTCGGGACGCAGGCCGACGTGGGTGAGGCCTTACATGCGGCCGTAATCATGTCGGGAGCGTTCTGGAAGCTTACGCCCTTGCTAATCAGGGCCGTCTGTCCGGCGGGAGTGAACCATTGAAAGGGCGTCCCGTCGCTGATCCACGGGGTGTAGCCGCCGTGCAGGTGAATCGTAGTGCGGTTGTTGGCGTACAACTCGGTCGCGAAGCCTGTTCCGCTGGGCTCCGCGCCCGCCCCCATCAGGGTGACGTCCGTGGGCAGAAACCAGTTGCTCATATACGTCGGGTTTCCGCCTAGCGGCGCCGGGTCTGGAGGGGGGACCTGAGCGGGCAGAATCGGAAGCTTATTGGTGCCCTTTATACGCACCGGGGCGCCGTTTGTATAGGGACCGAAAGTTCCAATACCGGTTAGCGTTACCGGGGTCGTAAATGCCGCGCCCGCGGGCTTGGTCGGGTCGTAAGAACGGGCTATGATGGCCGGCCCCAGGTATTGATTGACGCCCGCGACGGTTGTGTCGGTCGTATTGGTTTGCGCATAACCGCGGAGTAAGGTCGGAGGCATACCCGAGTGAAGGACTTGAGTATACTCGTTTTCGGTCAATTCGTAGTAATCGTCGGCACTGTTATTGAATGCTGTTGCGTAAACTGTTTTGTCAGGAGTGGCCACCGGGATATAAGCCCCGGTGCTCATCCCGGTATTGCTCGGCGTGGTGCTCTTGTTGGCGATGCCCAGCCCCGGCAGCGTGTCCGTGAACTTCTGGATGGGCGGGCTGTAAGCATAATTGGGCGGACCGTAGTTCACATACTGGTTGAACCCGATAGCCGGAGAGGGAATGTTCATTGTGGGAGGGTAACTAAACGGTGGACCGACAGCCTGAGGGGCTACTCGCCGACCTGAACTCGAGTGAGGGGCCTCTCCGGTGCCGCCCTGCGGCGTCGCCTGCACCATCACTTCCGCCCCTGGCGTAAAGTTTTGCAGCCAGTTGGGGTCGGCCTGCGAACGGGCTTTGATCGCATTCCCTATTTGCTCGGGGGACGGCTTCCTTCTTTCGGCCGAGGTCTGACCTACACTCAGGGCCAGGGCGACAATCGCCAGCGCCATCATCATAAAGATTGGGGGTCCCTTAAGTTTCATCTCTTTTATCTCCTCTAAGCTTTGTGTGCTATTTGCGGCTGCGCCTTCGGACGCGCTAAAACCCCGTCCGCGCTGCAAGCCACGCTCCACCTCTGTCAAAAATTCACCCAAACGCCGGTATAATGCCCGCCTTCCTTTTTCTGAAATTTAAGAATTCGACTCAAAAGAGCAGATTGCCGCGCCGGGCTACCGCCGGGTGCCCGGTCAAACGCTCCTTCAATCGCCTCTTCATAAATCTGTCACCTGCTTTTGTTCCGGATAAGTTTTCCCTGTCCTGGAATTAAGGGTTTCCTGCCAAGAAAGTCTGACTATCCAAACATAAGAGAAGATGGGGAGAAAAATTTTCAGGTCCCCTGCGGAGTCGCCTTTTAAATATCCTGTAATGCTTTAGCAGGAAGCCGGAGTCAGATACCCGGCTGCTGCTTTGCGGCTTCCAAACTCCCATGTCCTTTGTCAGCTCTCCGTTAATCCGCCCTCCGTTCATTGGTCTCCCTCAAAGGTTTCGGCGGCCTGATCCGAGTCCGAATTTATTACGGGCGCATACACATTTTGCTGAACGTTGCCCTGGGAAGCAGGGTAGCCGGGAACACTGCCGGCAGGGAGAGGCGCCGATCCCACCTGTACCGGAGCTGCTTGCTGCGGGTCGGCCGGATTGTAACCGGGCTGAGGCTGAACACCTGGAGGCGGATTGGCCCCTGCTTCCTGCTGCGCAACTCCGGGTGCAGCCGGCGGCGGCTGAGCAGGAGCGGGAGCAGGGGCGACCGATGCTGGACTAACCACTTTATTTTCGGTAAAAAGACCAACTGTAAATGTTTGACCATCCTTTTCGAGCGAGATGCTTTTGGGGTCGATTTTCGACACGCGGTAATCACTGACCGTCTCGCCCTCGCGAACCGTAACAAAAGGAGAAGGAGGCTGGCCTTTCTTGGCAGGCGCGCCACCCTGCTGGTTCTTCATCCGCAATATCGCCCTTTTTGTATTGCTCACGATTACTACCCCATCCAGTTGGAGGTTCCCGATCGCCATCCCGGATTTGGCAGGGTTTTGAGGTGGCGCCTCGCACTCGGGAGAAGGGGGCTTTCTGTCCGAAGCAAACAGGTTCTTTGCAACCATCAGCGGGGCGGCCGCGCAAATAGAGTTAAACACAGCGCCCCACTCCAGAAGCAGAAAAACAAGAAGAATTCTTTTCAAATGACTCCTTTGCAAAGGCATCGAGCACCAGTTGTGTGAGGAGGCTGGACAGGTATGTTCTTCCCTGGCGAATTGTATCGATGGCCGTGACCAGGTCCTGAAAGACATTTCTCTTTCCTTCCCTGCCTTTGAGTACTTTGACTGAGTGCGCTCGCAGATGTGTTAAACACGATCCCGCGATGCGAGCAAGCTTTCGGCCTCAAGCAAAAATTCATCCAAACTCCGGTTTCATGCGAACCCTCCTTTTCTATGGAGTTTAAGGATTTGACGTTAAAGAGGAGATTGCCGCGCCGGCGCACTCGCCGGGTCCGCAATGAGATATCAGGCGGTCTCCTCTTTCAACCTGCACACGAAAACGCGCGGGAATTGGGAATGTGCTTGAAGCTTCCCCGCAGGTGATTTTTGATCCACATTTTTATTGCGGGTCAAAATTTTTAGGACTGTCGTCAAACCAATGCTTCAAGTGTTTCTACTTCATATTGTGAACGTCAAGTTTTGTTAATAAACGAAGATTACAAACGTAGTTTGGCAAATATTAAGAAATAGCAATCCGTAAACGCAATAGGGTACAACACCCATTCTTCATATAGGTTATTATGCGCTGCTAAACCATGCGGTTATAAACAAATGGGCTATCTTCAAATTTTTATAAACAAAATGACTACTCGAACGTGCAGGCAAAGGGGATGAAAATTTTCAGGGTGCCTCTTGACCATACCATAAAAGATGTAAATACAATTCCTTATACAATATGTGATAAATCTTCCTGGATGATAAAGTGTCGTGTCTGTAGTCACGTCGACACCTGCTATGCGCGTATTGTTTGACCGCGAGAGCGCAGAAAGCGTGCAAAATAAAACTCAAATAATAATGATTTTCTTGCCTTTCAACATCCCGGCATGCTCTCCGATTTCCGAACGGAAACTGCAGAATGAAAAGTGGAGCGAAAGGGCTTTGCCCCGAAGGAGCTGCATATAATAGCCCACGATCCCTACGCTCCGCGATGCGCCACCCTGGGTAGGTGGGCAATGTTTGATGATTTAAGGATTTAAGAATTAGGGGATTCAGGGATTCGGGTTGCAAACAAGGACATTCTCGGCCCCTCAGTGCAAGAATTCCTCAATTCAACAGCATTGAGAGGGTAACCGGCGTATCCCCGTCATCACGCTACTCTACGGGGGGTAAGGGTTTTTATCGGCTTGCTCCTGTGAGAACAACCCGGGTATCAGTCATACGAAGGGCTGGGAGCAGAGTTGGAGATTTCAACTCATCCCCTTTGGATCGTTTCAATTGCCGCATGCAGTTCCCCGCGTGCGTGTTCTATTGAAAAGCAGCCGTCAACGCATCGAGGAAGAGCGTGGGAGACATGCGGTCTTGACTTGTGGACGGCAAGAATTTTGATTTTGGGAAAGAGGTGTTTAATTTGTGTTATTGTTTTAATCCCACGCTTTTTGAGAAGGTCAATATCGACAATAACAAGGTCGGCCACGGAATTCTTCAACAATTCCAGCAGTTCGAGAGCGCTGCACGCTTCTCCCGCTACCTCCGCTCCCGCGACTTCTGCGACGATATTTCTGAGCAACGCGCGAATTAAGCCTTGATGATACGCAATTGCAATCTTGCAGGGCGGCATAATCTATCCATCCTCCAAACCGGGGGTTATGAAAGCTGCCCGTGTGGGGAAGGTTCGGCTCGCGATTGTTAGGCAGTGATATTGTTAGGTAATCCGCGCTAGGGGTTGAAAGCTCCGGCGGCATAGACCTGTCATCCACGTATGTGATGTTCAGTTAATAACGACCGATAATGAAACGCAATAGGGCGAAACACTGATTCTTGAGGTAGGTCGAATGGTTTTGCTATACGGAACAGCTATAAACAAATCAGCTATATACCGGTTTATTGCAAACAAAATGATTAACAGCCCGTTGCGGGCATGCAGAAAACAACAGTGATGCGAGACCGTTTCCGGTGAAGTCCAATCAAGGCAAAGTGACATAACCTTTCTTAATGGCATATCTCGTCAACTCGGCATTCGTTTTGAGCAATAACTTCTTTTTGATGTGTCCGAGGTGAATGCGGACCGTGGAGTGGCTGATAAGCAACAGCCCGGCTATCTCCTTGTTCGGCTTCCCTTCGGCGAGATGTCTCAGGACTTCTATTTCCCTGCCGGACAAGGGTTCGGAATCTCTGGGCCTGGTCCATGACTTCTTTGAAAAGGCATCGAGCACCTGTTGTGTGACGAGGCTTGACAGGTATGTTCTCCCCTGGCGAATGGTATCGATGGCCGTGACCAGGTCCTGAAAGACATTTTCTTTAAGCAGGTAGCCGTCGCCCCCGGCATCCAGCGCGTGGGTAAGGTAATCCGTTGACTTGTGCATGGTCAGCAATAAAATCTTGATTTCGGGATGAGTCTGCTTGATTTTCCGGGCCGCTTCGAGGCCGGAAAGGCGGGGCATTTCAATATCCAGAGTAATAAGATGAGGTCTTATGGTCTCTATGGCTTTCAACAGCTCCTCGCCGTCGCCAACCTCTCCCACTATTTCAAGTCCTGGGAAATCCCCGAGGCATTTCCTGATCATTTCCCGGAACATTGTGTGGTCTTCTGCCAGCAAAATGCGATAAGTGGGCGGCATTTATTTTCCCCTGTCGAAGAAAGAGAATACCAGCAGCAGGCGCGGAGGGATTACCCAGAGTTTCATATTGTCGGTCATTAGCAATGCCCATTTTGATAAGGAACGGAAGCAGTCCAAGCAAATGTGGCCAAAATTTTCGTAGCGGCGGCCTCAGGATAAAAGCGCTCTCCCATTATTTCACTGATGACACCCTAATGTTTTGTTGAAGCAGGTAGCGTTGGTCTTGTAAGTAAAATTTTCCTTTACCCTTTTTCCATTGATTACGATAGTGGCGGACGGAGGCGTAGCCTTAGGCGCTGGCGCAGGGTGCGTGAACGTGAACGTGGGCGTAACTTTATAAGTGCCATTGACCAGGGGACTGAATATGTAGCCGGATGCGTCCGGGGTATAAGTCCCACTTGCCTTTCCGCTCAAGTTCATCATCAGATTTGTTGTCACAGGCGCGCCATTGAACTTCACCATGCCTGAAATCGTAACGGGTCCGCCCGTAAAGCTCTCTGTCAGGTCGCTCCCGTTTACGCGCACTGACGTGCTTTTCGGCGCAAACGCGTAGCCTGTCAGGCCCGGCGTAACGGTATAATTGCCCGGAACCAGGTCGGGGAATGCATAATTGCCGGAAGTGTCGGTGGTGGTTGGAAGGGTCCAGTGGGGTTGACTCAGTGTCACTGTCACGCCCGGCACAGGAACTGGGCCGGTTGATGTATTCTCAGTCACGGCGCCTGATATCATGGACAGCGGGACACTGGGAAGCGAGAAAATCGTACCCCCGCCGTGGGCGCCTCCAGCACTGGTCATCCCGTAAAGAGTCGTCCCCAGGAGGGTAAGCGACCCGTAAGGGGAAGCCCCACCGTTTGTACCCCCTGCAAAGCTGTGCAGGATGGTTAAGGTCTTCGTCTTCGTGTCGAACTTGAAAATCGTGCCCCACACGGTGTCCCCTCCTGAGGTGGTCATTCCGTAAAGAGTTGCCCCCGAGAGGGTGAAGGAGCCGAAAGGAGAATACCCATCGATTGAACCGGGGTCGAAGTGGTGCAGAATTGCGAAAGGTGGAGCCGTAGCAGATACTGAACCATCGATCTGTGCATGGGCGAGGCCCCCCGGTATCCCAATCATACAGATGAGGATAACAGCCAGGCTCCCAACGGCAAACATTGATAACAACCGAGCTGTTCTCATGGCGCCCTCATATAGGAAGGAACGAGCAGACTAGGTCATCAGGCGGCTCGTAAAGGTTGGATCCCGGGTAGTCTGCCATGCCGGAAATTGGCATGTGCCAACATCATAATGTGTCAACCTGACCACCAACGAATCTCGATGGGCATTTGGGGTTCGTCTACCGCCCTAAAAACCTCTCATGACACCTTGTAGGCTCATAGACCCTCCCCACATACGAATCAGAAACACAAGAGAAAGGTCAACGGGTCCAGTTTTAGCAATTTCAGGGCACGCGACTGGCGGCAGTCGTTTATAGCCCTCAAATCCTATCTCTCCACGTTGGAGGGTGTTCAAGCGAAAACTCCACGTCGCGGAGCGTCGAGATTGGGAAAAGCCGACACAACATGCACATACCACTTTCTGGCATGATAGACAACCCTGGCTCCAACCTTTACAAACCGCCGGACGATAGAGTCTATGGATCGCTTGAGGCTCTCGCCCCGGAATGCGGCATCCCGAATCATGTGGAGCAGATTGTAAGCAAGATATCCGACGGTAAGCCCGGCTTGGTCGGCTGCAAACCGATGGCGGCTCGTCTTATCCCATCTCAGGGTGTTCCTCCACTCTTTTATGGTTCATCCGGCAAACGACTACCAGCAGGTCGAGGAAGGACAGTATCTGTCTACTGTTAATTTACGTATTAAATCAGATAGTTGTGATGGATACAGCATAAATTTCAGGCTATAAATCTTACGCTGACTCATGCATAATCCAGGTCAAAGTGACGCGGTGACGCGGTGACGCGGCGGCCGGGACTGGGGAGACGCCGATTGCTCTGTGCCCCTATAGCCGAGTTACCCAGTCTCCCCTTCTCCTTTTCTATTCCCCTGTGTCCTTATCCGAATTACTGCCCAATGGTCACAGTGACAGTTATCTTTTTCTGATCGCGCTCAACGAGGACCTTGTGGTCGGGACCACCCTGGGCCAGCGCTTGCTGAACTTGCTCCACGCTTTTTACCGGCGAGCCGTTGACTGAGAGTATAATGTCTCCTTTGCGCAAGTGGACCGCGGCTGCAGGGGTGTCCGGCAAAATTGCGAGAATTTCGACTCCCAGGCCCGAAGCCGCAGGCTGGATTATAACGCCAAGGCGGGGCCGGCGGAACTGTTCGGATTTGTCTGTTATGACGACGTAGTCCGCCAGGTTCGGGTCGAGTGCACTGAATGGAAAATCTATTGGGACCGGCGCTACGGTGCTGTACTTGTGCGGCTTTCGCATGAAGGTAAGATATGGGACACCGAGGCGGCCGCTTATATGGCCTTCACCGATAGCGACCACAATTTTGCATTTCGCATCCATCTTCTCCAGATGGACGGCAAGGGTTTGAGCCATTGTCTCCTCCCAGGCGAGTTGGGCCTCGAAAAAGGATTCGAAATCCTTGATCCCATCCTTTTCATGCACCGTGAACTCTTTGCGGATACGGTCCCGGTTAGCGGGGTCGTCGAGATGGAATTCGCGGGCCACCTGGGAGCGTTCGTCGGGCGTGAGTGAACCGAGGCCGTTATGGGCTATCTTTTTCACCACCTTATTTGGGGCGTTCAGGCCGATAACGGGCATGCGCTTCTCTTTCTGCCAGTCGATAAGGTCCCGATAGAGAGAATACGGAAATCCCCAGACCTCCTCCCATCCGACCTCTTTAAGAAAGTTCTCCTGGGACATTTCTCCACGGATATAACGGTCCAGAACCGGTTGCGCCGTTGCCGGAAACATCTCCATTGCCAGCTCAACGCATCGTCCCCCCTGAGAGAGTTTCTGAAGGACCGCGAGCTGAATCTTGTGGTCTTCTGCGCTCGTGTGCGTTTCCCCAACGTAAACGACGGATACATTGGAAAGCTTGCCTGTAAGCTCGTCCATGCTGATCACATTGCCTGTGGCAGTCTCGACCACGGCGCCGACATGAAACTCCACCGCACCGGGCGGCGCAGAGGGCGGGTGAAGCAATCCACCAGCCATAGAGCAGGCAGCCATCAGTAGCAGCGCAGCGCAGACGGGGCATAGCGCGGCTATGGAGCCGTGAGCGAGATTTGTCCGTTGGTGGAGTTGGGTGCATAAGTGCCATAGAGCTTGAGCCATAATCGGTCCTTGAAATTTACAAGTTCGTTTCTTTCGTTCGGGTTTGTACGCCGGGCTTCCGCAATTCACTCTGGACAATAAAGCTTCTGGAGAATAAAATCACCTGGAATTCGAAGTGATGCGATAAACCGTATAGAAAGCGGGAGCGGCAGCGATTGCGTTTTTGAGCCGCTGTTTTTCGACCGTGTTGCGGCTTCACGGTTCAAAAAGGAGATGGTGAAGCAATCATAATATCGAAGGTGGCATGCAGCGCAAGAAATGGATGGAAAAAGGCATGATGGTTTTCAAGAGGATCCCCTTTCAACTTGGCACGGAGATCTTGCTCCGCTCGTCATCCCGCCCCTCGCACAAGACAAAAAGCAGAATAATCGGGGTGCTCGAAAAAGAATTTATAATGATCGAGGACCCTGTGTTTGCGATAAGCGACAATATCACCGCAATTGTTGAAGATGATTTCCTGGTGGCCTATTTATATGACGGATACTTATTTACGTTCAGAAGCCGATTTAACAAGAAACTTATAAGAAATATCGTCTGTATCGATTATCCCGAAAAGTTCGAAGTGGAGCAATTGAGAACGGAGTCGAGAGTAAGGGTAAACCTTGAGGCAGTATTGTACATGAACGAGCTGAAGATTTCAGGGCTTGTCAAAGATATCAGTGAGACAGGCTGTTCGTTTGAATTGTCAAAAATCATTTCATTATTTAAAGGTATTGGCTTTATCGCAACGTTCACGCTTCCGAACGATCAATTGATAAGAGATCTGCAATGCATGATAACAGCCGTGAAATATAACCAGATCCACAGGAAGACGGAGATTGGCGTCAGATTTTCGGGGCCGGCTGAAGAGGTCACCAAAATACGGGAACTCGTTCACTTCTGCATGCGCTTTAAGGTTTAGAGAGAGGAGCCATGAAACCGATAGAAGATCTCAAGGCTGAGCATGAGGGAATTCTTCTGATGCTTGATATACTTGAAAAAATGTCGGAGAGGATCGCGGCTGGTAAAAGCGTCCCAACCGATCATCTGAAGCAGGTTTTGAATTTTTTGCAGGGTTTTGCCGACAAGTGTCATCACGGCAAAGAGGAGAGGCTCCTTTTTGCGGCAATGGAGGAGGCGGGGGTCCCCAAAGAGGGTGGACCGCTCGCAGTGATGCTCTCAGAGCACGGCAGGGGCCGGCAATTCACAGGAGAGATGAAGAGTCTTTTGGACTCTTACGAGAAAGGAGAATCGGGTGCTCTGTTGGTGCTCACAACCCCGGCGCTCCAGTATGTGAACCTGCTCAGGAGCCATATATGGAAAGAGAACAACGTACTGTTCCCGATGGCCGAAAAGGCGGTTCCTTCCGATAAGCTGAAATTGATCGGGGAGCAATTCGACCGCTTCGAAAAGGAAGAGATAGGGCAGGGGACCCATGAAGCCTTTCACGAGGTGATCGACAAGCTTTCGAAGACCTACCTTTAGCGCTGCCTGTTAGCTGCTTGATGCTCCATTCTCCGGACTTCCGGTATAACCGGTTCAAGGGGACCGTTTTTTCCATTACGCTGACAAACTTGTCGTGAAGGCCATGGGTCGAAAAGATTTCCAGCATCTCCCGTGAGCGTTCGTGGCTGATCATTCTCCCGGTTGCCAACCTGAAGTAGAATCGGCAGACCTGTGTCACAGTTGCAGCATGGGACAGCCCTTTGACCGGTTCAGGGATTCGCTCCCCTCCCCGGCCATAGCGGGCTCCCACCCAGATTCCTCCACCTTTTTCCGGCCAATTCTTCCTGAAGGTGCTTGTCCCATTGTCGTTCCATCGGGCGCCATTCCCCGCTCGATGCACTCAAAGGAAGCTCAGGCAGAGCTGCGTTACCTCTGCGGCTGCACGTAAATTGCCAAATCAGGACGGAAATCAGAACTGCGATGCAAATTTTCATTCCGTGTCGTTCTTCTCTCTAATTGAGTGGTCTTGGACTTGATACGCGCAATGGCCGTCATTTCCTGGTTGCAAACAGCAGGTTGGCCGTGTCCACCTGGAAGTGATAGCCTATTCCGAAGGGCAGGGGCTTGATGTCCCTGCCGGTCTTGTATATCTTGGCAAGATCCGCCTGGTAGTCATATTTGAAAGTCGATATGGGCCCGCTGTAAGTGCCGTAAAATTGCAAAGCCCAGACTGAAGGGTCAAAGTACCTGAACGGAATTCCCGAATCTTCCTGCAGAACATAGCGGCTTTGATCGAGAACGAACTGCCTCGCGATCGAGGCCTGTTTATCGAACATCACATAAGCCGCCGATTTCATAAAGGTGATAAGCGGCCCAAAGTTCTGCAAAAAAGCAATAAAATGGCTGTTCCGCCGGAAGGTGGAATTATAAAGATTGAGCCGAAAGTAGTAAAGTGTCTGGGGCTTATTCACCGGTGAGCCTGGGCTTTCAAAGAGAATCCGTACACCTGGAATGGCGCCTGTCGGACCGAGCTTGCCACTCTCAAAGCCAGGGACTTTCTGAATCGTTCCGTCCGGCTCCATGAACCAATACTCGACATCGAGGATACGGGCCTTTTCCCTCGCCATGGAGAATAGAAGAAAAGGGAGAACACCATTGAGTTCTTTGCTTTCCATGCTTGTGTGCATGTGTGCACTGATGAAATAGTCGATGTTCAGAAGATCATGGAGCGACTTCCGAATCTCCGCAAAAAAAGAATCGAAATCCTTCGGGCCCATGGCCTGGAAATCAGGGATCTCCCCTATGGGTTCCAACGCCATCAGGATATAGGTCCCTGCGCCGGGGAAAAGGGTGTAAGGGTTGACAAAATCCGGCCCGCTGAATGGATAAAATACGGTGAACCCGGAAGACACTGATTTGGCCAGCTCCCTGGCGGCCCACTCCCTTATTGGCGCCAACTGCATCTTGTCGTATTTCTCCCAGTTGTGGTCGAAGGACTTGGCGAATTCGGTCCAAACCGGTCTGCTTTCAAAAGGTTCCAGGATGCTCTGCGGAGTGCGAATGCCCGCAATAAGCGCGGCGTATTGTGCGTAAGAGGCCTGGCGCCTTAGAAGCTCCTTATCCGGTGGTGTATTTCCACCGGTCTCGGACCCCGGCCAGGAAATAGTGTATGAAGAAAAAAGAAAGCCGGAAAGAATAAGAAGAATCAGGTTTTGCGAAAAGAAATTGCTTTTTGGGATTCTCATTTGAAAACTTCCCTCTAAGAGGTGATATTTGCGGATCTTGCCAGCAGACTGTACAACAGCAGCGCTGATCCCACAGTCAAAAGACCAACCGCAGAAGGGAAAGGCCTTTGGATCAGGAGGTAGCAAAGCATCCAGCCGTTCAACACCAGGTAAAATGCAGGCGTTACGGGATAGCCCCACATTTTGAAAGGCCTTTTGATGCCGGGCTTCTTCACACGCAACACAAATACGCCCAATACGGTTAGGAAGGCGAACAGGGTCAGGGTAAAGCCCACATAAGTCAATATCGCATCGAAAGTCGCAGTGACCGCGAGAAGTATAGCGACAGACGACTGGAGGAGAAGGGCATAGACAGGTGAACCCCTTCTGTTCTTTTTGGCAAAAAGTCTTAAAGCGCCTATATCCTCGCCCATTGCCTGGGTCACCCGGGGTCCCGCCATGATCATGGAACTGAGAGTGGAAACAAGAGCCAAACAGATCAACAGGGTAACGATCCTGGCGCCGCTCAATCCAAATACGGCCTTAGCGGACAGGTATGCGACGTCGATTCTGCCGGTGAGTTGCTGCACCGGCACGGTATAAAGAAAGATGAAGTTGAGCAGAACGTAGCATATCGACACGATGAGAGTCCCCACAAGGAGGGAGACAGGAAGGTTTCGCTCAGGCTTTTGCACTTCACCGGCAACGTAAGCCGATGCGTTCCAGCCGGAGTAGGCATAGGATACATACACGAGAGCAACGGCAAATGCAGGGCTGAAGATCGTTTCAACCTCGTTTCCTTCCCACAGGACAACCTGTTGCGGATGCGGGGTGAAAAAACCTGCGGCAATGAACGTGACAATGAGCAGAATTTTGCTTACGGTGAAAACATTCTGAAATTGGCAGCCGAACCTTACATCCGCCAGATGAATCATGGTGAGGACGGCGATTACGGAAACGCCCGCCGCCGTCTTATCGATCCCCGGGAAAACTGCCTGCATGTAGTGGCCCAGCGCGATAGCCGCAAGTGCGATTGGAGCGCCGAAGCCCGCCACGATGGAAGCGCATCCCGAAAGAAAGCCGGCGGCCGGGTGATAAATGTTGCTCAGATAGGGGTACTCCCCTCCGGACCTCGGCATAATGGCGCCCAATTCTCCGTATGCAAGCGCTCCGCAGAAAGCGCTCATGCCCCCCACGATCCACAACAACAGTACGGAAGGAATAGAATGAACGCTGGTCAGTTGAAGACCCAGTGTCGTGAAGACACCAGTCCCGATCATGTTGGCAATAACCAGGAGTGTGGCGGAAAAAAGGGTGACAGGCTTCCTCTGATACTTTGTATCATACATGGTTAGACTAACCGGTTCAATGTTTCCCATTTAAGGCATTTACGTCTGCGCCTTTCTCAATGAGCAATGCCGCAACCTCGGTCATGCCACGAGAAGCGGCCCAATGCAACGGCGTCTTTTGGTTCACGTCCCTGGCATTTACATCTGCGCCTTCCTGAATGAGCAATGCCGCAACCTCGGTGTTGCCCGCAAAAACCGCCCAATGCAACGGCGTTTTTTGGTTCACGCCCCTGGCATTTACGTTTGCGCCTTTCTGAATGAGCAATGCCGCAACCTCGGTGTTGCCCGCAAAAGCGGCATGATGCAACGGCGTCCATTGGTCCTCGTTCCCGGCATTTACTTTTGCACCTTTCTGAATGAGCAATGCCGCAATCTCGGTCATGCCACGAGAAGCGGCATAATGCAACGGCGTCTCTTGGGAATTGTCCCTGGCATTTACTTTTGCGCCTTTCTCAATGAGCAATGCGGCCACATCGGGCTGGTCCTCAGCGGCCCAATGCAACGGCGTCTTTTGGTTCACGTCCCTGGCATTTACATCTGCGCCTTCCTG
>Ga0187864_10000869_pt1 | contig 31975 bp, 28 predicted proteins | sample June2016WEW_11_4_FD_132985 | JGI IMG/M metagenome (GOLD analysis project Ga0187864, IMG submission 132985) | Peatland microbial communities from SPRUCE experiment site at the Marcell Experimental Forest, Minnesota, USA - June2016WEW_11_40 | ecosystem: Environmental > Terrestrial > Soil >...
GCCGGGATAGTCCCGTTGCCGGGAAGCGCGATGCCGAGGGCTTCACTGAGGCAGTTCATGGAGTTTGCCGTGAACATGCCCGCGCAAGAACCCGCGCCCGGACATGCACACCCCTCGAGCTTTGCAAGCTCCTCCTCTCCCATAACGCCCGCGGCCACTTTTCCCACCCCTTCAAAAACGGAGATCAGGTCGACTGCCCGCCCCTTGAACCGCCCGGCGAGCATAGGACCGCCGCTTACGACCAGGGCGGGAATATTAAGCCTGAGCGCGGCCATCATCATGCCGGGAATGATCTTGTCGCAGTTCGGGATCAGAACCAATCCATCAAAGGGATAGGCTTTCGCCATCACCTCCACGGAATCGGCGATAAGCTCCCTGGACCCGAGAGAGTACTTCATCCCCTCATGATTCATGGCGATCCCATCGCAAATACCGATGGTGGAAAACGCCAGAGGGGTACCGCCCGCGAGGCGCACCCCGTCCTTGACCGCCCTCGCGATCGTACTGAGGTGGATATGGCCCGGGATAAGCTCGGAGGCCGAGTTGGCAATGCCGATAATCGGCCTTTCCAGCTCTTCCGGTAGTAACCCGATTGCGTTGAAGAGCGACCTGTGGGGCGCCTTTTCAATTCCCTTCTTCATCTTGTCCGATCTCATTGTGCCTCCTTTAGCTCAATTACTGGGGCTAGCGTCGCCCCCTCCAGCGGCTAAGCCACGACCCGCTTCGCGGGTGCCCCGGCCTCCCCCTCATAAAAAGGAAGAGGCCCAAAGGCGTTTCATGGTTACCTCTTGCCTTTTCATGAAACTCTTGAAATATCCGTGCTCGTCGTGACGCACGGCGCTTCTATTATACGACAAAAGACGGGCCGAAAAAACAGCTTCGCCCCGGCCGCACTGCCCACCCTTGACTTTTTCCAGGGGGTCGGAATAAGCTCTTGCCCATGAAAGACCTGTCGCTGGGTATGTTTGATTCAGGCATCGGCGGCTTGACTGTGCTCAAGGAGGTGAGGAAGCTCTTACCCCATGAGCATATCATATATCTCGGCGATACGGCACGGGTCCCTTACGGCAACAGATCAGCCGAAACGGTTACCCGCTATTCCCTGGAGAACACGCGATTTCTTTTGGAGAAGGGCATCAAGATGCTCATTGTTGCCTGCAACACCTCAAGCGCTATAGCCCTCTCAGCCTTGAAAAGGAGACTCTCTATCCCCGTCGTCGGCGTCATCGAGCCGCCTGCGAGAGAAGCGGTGAAGAGGACTCGAAAGAAGAAGATTGGGGTGATAGGCACCAGGGCGACCATACGGAGCCAGGCCTATGTGAAGGCCATAAGGAAACTCGATCCATCCGTCGAGGTGATTTCTCAGGCATGCCCCCTTTTTGTGCCTGTCGTTGAAGAGGGGCTGGAAGAGGACGAGGTCGCCAGGCTCGTCGTGGAAAAATATCTGCGCGAGATGAAGGATTCGGCGATAGACGTGCTCGTCATGGGCTGCACCCACTATCCGATGCTGGAGCCGCGGATCCGTGAATTGCTCGGCGACGATGTCTATATTGTCAATTCAGGCAGAGAGACCGCGGCCGAGGTTCAAAAGATGCTTCAGATGCATGGCTTCCATAAGGATTCAGGCAAGGGCGGGTCCGATTACTTTGTCACCGATGCCCCTGACAAGCTGTCCGACCTGGGGGGCCGCGTTCTCGGCGAGCCTCTCAAGAGGGTGCGGCTCGTCAGGCTCGAGCTGCCGCTGCCTCCGTCCCCCACATGATCGCCGATGTCGCGCTCCCTCTGCCCATAGACAGGGTATTTTCCTACGCGGTTCCCGCCGTGCTGGTCCCGTTTACACGGCCATTCTTGCGGGTCAGGGTCCCCTTCCGCACGCGCTCGCTTGTCGGTTTCGTGCTGCGCGTTGACGAGGGGGCAGGAGAGGGCCTAAAAGCCATCCAGGATGTCGTCGATTGTGTCCCGCTTATTGACGACGCCTGTTTCGAGCTGTGCAACTGGGCATCAGCCTACTATGCGGCCCCCATCGGCCTCGCACTCAAATACGCGCTTTCCTTGACCACAAAAATGGAAAAATACCGCGTGGTGAAAACCCAAGACCCGTCTCTCGTCCACCTGAACAACCTTACACTGAAGAAAGCATGTGCCTTCACCGGCAGAATGCGGGTTCTTGATTACCTCAACCGGTCGCTCGTGGAGCTTGCCGATATCTTTACGGGGAAGACATTGGAACGCGGAAAGCAGCCTGCCCGGGCAGGCGCATACCGGGCCACCTTGTTCCTCGGAGGGGTGAGAGAACGCCTCGCGTTCTACACTGCCCTCATTTCAGAAGAGCTTCGTCGCGGGAGAAACGTGCTCATGCTTCTCCCCGATTACCAGGCAGCAGGTGCTTTTTTCTCCCGTTCCCTCTCGGAAAGCTTCCCCGGCGCAGTCTTCTGGTATGGCAGCTCACTACCCGAGAAGAGGAAGGCCGAGACGTACTTCAGGGCAACGGCCGAGGGGGGGCGCCTGATACTGGGGAATAAGAGCTGCGTCTTTCTCCCCCTTTTCAATAACGGCCTTGTCATTATCGAAAGACCTGAGGAAGACGGGTACCGCAACGAGGAGGCTTTCAGATTTGACGCGGGCCGCCTGGCCGTCAGGAGGGCCGAGATCGAAGGGGTCCGGGTTGTCCTCGGGAGCGCCGCCCCTCCCCTGGAGGTACTGAAACTGGCGGCCGAGGGCGTGGTTGATGTCGTGAAAGGCCCGCCCATAGAAAGGCCCCCCGTGTTATCGATGAGGGGCGATAAAAATGGGGGGCGCCACTCCTACATGCCCGACGCAATGATATGCGCCATAAAAGAGGTCCTGGATCGATGCGGAAATGTCGTTATCCATACGCCGCGAAAGTCCTATGCGGCACACCTTTTTTGCGCCGAGTGCAGCCGGCCGCTTCTTTGCCCGACTTGCGGGGCAGCCGGCCTCAGCTACCATAAGGCAGTCGAGACGCTGGCCTGCAACAGTTGCAAGAGTCTCTTCCCTTATGAAGAGCGGTGTCCCCGCTGCGGCTCCAAATCCATCATGTTCTTCGAGGTTGGCGCCGAATACCTGGAGGCGCGGATGAAGGAGATTTTTCCCGACAGGACGGTGCTCAGGGTTACCGGCGAGACGGAGAGACTTACGGATCTCCGGTCATTGGAAAGCGGCACGGGGAATATTATCGTGGGAACCCACATCCTCTCGAAGCTCTACGGGCTTGACGCGAGCCAGCTCATACTCTATGGATGGGAGGACCTGCTCAGGATCGGCGGATACAGGGCGAGAGAGAAGATGTTTCAGGTGCTCACGAATCTCATCGACGCCCTGAGGCCGCAGAAACTTCTCCTCTACACCCGCGGCGAGACCCTTGACCTGTCGCCCTTTCTCTTTCCCCGGCAATTCTATGACGACGAGTTGGCGAAGAGGCGGGCTGCCGAATTCCCCCCTTATGTCCGGCTCGTTTCCATAAACGTCTTGAAACGAAGCCGGCCGGCCGGCGAGAAAATCGTAGAAGCGATAGAAAGGCTGACGAAGGACGCCACGCTGGACCACCAGATGCTTGGCCCGATCCAGGTGAAGGGACGGTATGGCTGGAGGGTGATCCTTAAAGGGGAAGGAGAAGCCTTCTCCGCGCTCCTCGCGTCCCTCCACCGGCTGCCGGGCGTACATATCGAAGCCGATCCCCTCAACGTCTGATACTCCGGCACATTTTTCCTTTGCTTTTCGGCTCTGCGGGATTACAATGGAAGAGGTTTACCGTGCGCATTCTGATCAACTGGTTCATCACGACCATCGCCATCCTGATTGCCGCCCTTTTTCTGCCCGGCGTCACCGTCCGAAGCTTCGGCGCCGCTCTCGTTACCGCTCTCGTCCTCGGACTCATCAACGCCTTCATCAGACCGATCCTCATATTTCTGACCCTCCCTCTCACGATCCTCACCCTCGGACTTTTCACCTTCGTGCTGAATGCCCTCCTTGTGCTGTTGACAAGCGCCATCGTACCCGGTTTCGACGTGAAAAACTTCTGGTGGGCGCTTCTGTTCAGCCTCGTCTTTTCTTTCGTGAGCTTTGTGCTCCATCGCATAGCCCCCGTCTGATGCCGAGTCGCCTTCATTGACCCATCTTTGTTCAGGACGGTCTCCCTCGACGGCAGGCTCTACGAGGCGCCGGCGGCATTTTCGACGTCCTATCCGCCTGGCTTGACAATCAAATTCGCCCGCATTAGAATCTGATCGGGAGCTTCACAGTCAAAACATTTCTTGCAAGGAGGTCACGATGAAGGACCTGCATGAGATATACACGACGTTCAAGAAGGACTTCCCCGAGATCTATCGGGGACACGAGGCCCTTGGCAAGAAGATACACGAGGAAACAGGCCCGCTGCCCGAGAAGGTCCGCTGGCTCATCAAGGTGGCGGTGTCCGGTGCGAGTGGCCACACCATAGCTCTGGAAACCCATATTGCGAAAGCGAGGAAGGCAGGGGCGACGGAAGACGAGATCAAACATACGCTGCTCCTCATCATACAGACGGCAGGATTCCCCACGTTCATGGAGGCGTACTCCACTTACAAAAAGATGAAGTAGCGGCAAGCCCCTTATCCGAATCCCGCGGCATAACGACAAGGCGCCCCGCTCCGGACCATCGCATGAGCGATTGCCGGCCGGTCTTTTGATGCCTTGGAACCATTGCAACTACACGGGTTCGTGCTCAAAGTGCACGGGTGTCGACGGTCACTTCTCATGACTATCACTCAAAAGCCCCTCAGAGGCGTCGTATACAATCCTTCCGTCCACGATCGTCATGAGTACCGGGATGCTCCCTATCCGATGGGCATCGACCGTCAATATGTCGTCGCCGAGGACGCAAAAATCGGCGAGTTTACCTTTTTCAATGGATCCCTTCACATCGTCCATTAGGTCCTGCCAGGCGCCGTTTATCGTGTAGGCCCTGATGGCTTCCTCTCTTGAAAGACGTTGTTCCGGTCCATAGACCTTGCCGCTGCCGGCAGCCTCTCTTAGAATGGCGGCCTGGACACCTTCGCGCCAGTTAGGATAGGTTACGGGCATATCGGAACTGAAAGTCAGGCGAACACCGGCGTCCATTGCGGCCTTGAAAGGCCAATCCCACATCAGCCTCTTGTCGCCGATCAGATGGGCTTGAGCCACTGCGGATGATCGTCGCCCTGGTGGCAGGTGCGGCACGCCTGCGGTTGCTGGGCTTCAATCTTCGAAAAAGTGTGGCGCGTGTGACAAGCGTCGCAGGAACCAGCCTGGGAACCCGTCCCGGCCGCCTTAAGGGCGGCCAGTTCCTTTTCATCCTTGGCCCCGAATTTGTGGCAACCCCCGCACCCTTTCCACCCTCTATCGGAACCCTCGATACGTGAGGGAAATTCGGCATGTTCGTAGCGCACTTCCAGGCAAGGGCATGTTTACCCGCCATGAACTCCTTGACCCGGCCTTCGTGACATTTGGCGCAGGTTTCAGGCCCCACGATACCGGCCTTTGCAACGTCGGCAGCGGAGGTATGTGCCGTACCGTGGCAAGTGTCGCAACCGACGCCCTTCTCTGCGTGCTTCGAAGCCTTCCAGTCGGTTACCAACGAAAGTGATAGTTTCTGATGGCATTGAAGGCACGCCTGACCCAGCTCGATCGTTCCTGGTGTGGGCGGCCGGATCTTTTACACCACGCATCGCTCGGTTGCCCCGAGCTGTGGTATCGCTTCATGTCTGAATCGGGCAATTGACATGTCTATTTTTCTATTCCAAGATTGCTTTTACAATTATTTCAGAAATATCGTAATTATATATTTTCTCGCTATTGGTCTTAATCGCATCAGCAAAATTGTTCTTACACCAAGGGCATGCAGAAACGATTGCTTCAGCTCCCACCTCTTTCACTTCTTCTAAACGTTGTTGGGCTCCCCATAGAGCGAAATCTGAAAAGGCGTCTTTCGTTCCCCGTCCCGCCCCACAGCAGAAGGCATTTTCCCTCTTCCGGGGCATCTCGACCAGCTTTATTCCAGGAATGGAATTCAGAATATCTCTGGGCTTCTGGTATACTCCATTGGTTCCTCGCCGCCTCTCAATCGGGGGATTGACCACTCCCCACAATCCTCGTTCCCCCTGCCAGGGGACCCATGGCTCACTCAGTCTGCTTAAACTGCATGAATCGTGGTAGGTTAATCGCAAATCAATTCGTTTCGTCATGTTGAGCTTTTTCTTTCCAATCAGTTCATCTGCAAATTCTACAAGATGCACGACTCCAAAACCTAGATCAGCAGTGGAGATACCGAGCATCTTCGGATAATCCACCTTCCACATCCGGTAGCACTCCGCACAGCTAGTCACAACGGTGGTGGCTCCCGTTTGCTTAACGGCCTCAATATTTTGCCGGGCGAGTTGCCTGGCCTCATCGATCATGCCGACGGAGTAAAGCGTATTTCCACAGCACACTTCATCCGGCATCAGTATAAAGGGTGTATTGGAGGCGTTAAGGATCTTCACAGTGGCCTTGGCAATCTCAGAATTTATATAGGAAGCAGCACAGCCTGCAAAGTAAAGCACATCCGCTTTCTGGGCAACCCCGCTGTCATGCGGGAGCCATTTTGTTCTATTCTCGTGAGGTGCGCCAAAATGATTGTTATGCGTTGCAATATTCAGGGCTACCTTCTTGTGGGCAGGCATAGGACCGGCCCCATCTTTCACGGCCTTAATTCTTAGTGATTCGAGTGTCAATTCTATCTCTAAATCGAGATTTCTCTTACAACCCACGTCACAGGCACCGCACAGGGGATCTGCATAGAGGATCTCAAGGAGTTTATCGTCATATTTCAGCCTTCCCTCTGATAGAGCCACACCTATTCTCATCTTTCCATAGGCTCCATAAGCATCAAACATGTACTTCGTTGCGCTCGGGCACCTCGTACTGAATTTGACCCCCGGCATGTATATATGGTCCACCCAGGTGCACCCTTTACATTTGATGCATCGACTCATATCGTAAATAAAGTTGTCCAGCTCTGTTACTTCAAGGCTGACTTGTTTTGTTGACATTTTTCTCCTCCTTAGAAGCACAAATGGCCAGGATTCATGATGTTGTTCGGATCAAACAGTTTCTTTACTCGTCTTAGCGTCATGGTGTAGCCAGCAGTCCGTTCGTATACGATGGGGGCCAACTCCCCGTAAGGCCTCGTAAAGAGAGCACCTTCATTCAATAGCGTGACAGCAGCATGACGGAATAAACTTTGAACTGTCTTGATTTGGGCGGGATCCGTCGGATCGCAGAAAAAATCAAATTCAAGATAACAGGCCCGGTTATGCTCTATCGGCTGAAGGTAATTCCCGATATCACTTATCGGGTACTCGTGTTTGGCAGCTATTTCCTCCACCCTATTGATAAGTGCTGGAGCTAGAACGGGCCTGGTGATGAAAAAAAGGCTCTGACAGGCTCCCTTATAGCGGTTCTTCCAATGCGTCCGTTCTGCCGGCCAAGGGTTACGAAGGAGAGACAAGAGTTTTTTTTCTAGCCCGGGGATACCGGGAAGATGGTCGGCGACCGACATTTCTGGAAACTCGTTCTTCAAAATGTCGTTCAGTGCTTTTTCCTCATATGCGATCTTCTCTTCTGGGCGCCTCAGCAACCCGCTTATAATTAAAATGAGCGTCCAGGGAGATAAGTTCTTGTGCAATTTTTCAAAATCTTCAGGCCAATCCTCTGCGATAATCGCCGCCAAGTCAACCTTGTTCAGAAGCACACACTCCTGACCGATCCTGCGTGGCAAAACCCTGTGCAGAAACTCTATTGCATAAGGTAGATCAGTAACAGGAGCAAGGTATACCTTGTCCATTCTGGGAATGGATTCGATTTTCAAGTTTGCCCATGTGACAACACCCATCGTCCCCTGAGAGCCCTGGAGAAGCCTGTAAAAATCTAATCCCGGTCCAGAAGGATTGGCACCCTTAGACATTGAATTGGGATACCCGGGCACGCTCGCAGACCCTGTTCTGAAAATCTCTCCCGTCGGCCAAACAACCTCCATGCCTTGAAGCGGTTCCCCATAATCGTATACCGTATTGGTGGGAACTTCCCTCTCGAGATAATCGGCCACGACAGAACGTTGAGAATCGGGCAGCAATGGCATGATCATCCTGAATCCTTTTTTGCCCAGTTCATCAGTGAGCTGACCCCATGTGACACCCGCTTCGATCCTGACTCTTCGGTTCATTTCGTCAATTTCCAGAATACGGTTCATCCTGGTCAGGTCGAGGATAATGCCACCCTGCCTTGGGATGGAGGCTCCATGAAAATGCACCCGAGAACTGGTCGGGACCACGGGTATCAAGTGGTGGTTTGAAAATTGAATGATGCTTTGAACTTCTTGAACATCATTTGGCTTCACCACATAATTTGGCACCCCCGGGGGGACCAGGCTGAAGTCCTTTGAATACTTCTCTATAACTTCAGGCTCGTCGAAAAAGTTCTCAGGCCCTACGATTTCCGCAAGATTATCCCTTATGCTCATCATTCCATCCTCCTGCTTAAAAGAGTGGACAAAGCGAGAAGTGCGTGCCGTGATCGGTTTGCTTTCTAGAAAACGTTCTCTTCTTTCACCCATGAAGGGAACCATCGATAATATTCGGGAGGATGCGCCTTCTTCAATCCTTCGTGGGTGGCCTTTGCCAGTTCAATTTGTCCTTTCTTCCGATAGAGTTTCACGAATCCCTTCTCTTCAAGAGCGGTCAATAGTTGATCCAGATTTTGATCCTCTACATTGAAATGATCTTTCAGGTCATCGAGACTCATATGGAGGCCCGGGTTCACCCGGTAATCCTCAGCGAGAATTCCGAGAAGTCCGTCTTCGTCAATTCGAGATTGCCTCTCCGGCTTACCACGCAGTGAGACAGGAACCCCGAGCTCCGGATGAATGATTCGATGAGGCATCTTTAGACCGTTTGCCATCTGTCTCAAGCCGGCTCTGTATATAAGGAGCTTTATGGCGTCACTCGTACCGCCGGCTATTTGACTGACTTTCGCTTCCCTCAACAGCCTTTCTAGAGGATAAGTTTTGGTCAAGCCGTCTCCTCCCATAACCTGTATAGCATCCAGCACGGACTCGAAACACTTGTCTGCATTAAAGACTTTGCCGATGGAACTTTCTAAAGTCGGTTCCTTACCCGAATCGAAGAGATAAGCCGAGTAATAAGTGATCAGTCTCGTTATCTTCAAGTTGCTGAACAAATCGGCAATTCTAAGCTGGTTGTTCACAAAATCTATTGTCGGTCTATCGAATTGAACACGCCTCTGTGCGTACGCCACCACGGCTTTTAATGCCAGCCATAACATGCCCAGGGACTGCGCTGAAATAAGCGTCCTCTCAAAAGTAAGGCCTGAGGTCATGACCTTCCATCCCTCTCCTTCTTCACCGATCCTGTTTTCTACGGGGACGCATACTTCGTCAAGATTCAAATGTCCATTCTGTATATTTTCAAAGCCAATCACCTCCGCTACTTTTTCGACTGTAAATCCCGACATCCCTCTCTCAACAATGAAGCCCGTCAAATGCTCATATCGAGCTACCCGTTCGGGATCATTACTTGTCCTTGCATAAAGCATATACCTTTTTCCTACCCCCACTCCGCTGTTAAACCTTTTCTTCCCGGAGAGTATATAGTGATCTCCATTCCGCCTCGCAACGGTTTCAATAGCAGCGGCATCCGTTCCGGCAGACGCTTCGGTTATAGAAATGACGCCCGTTTCGCCTTTGCAAATCCTGGATAGAAACTTCCTCTTCTGGTCTTCACTTCCGAATGCCAAAATCTGGTGCAATCCTCCCATCATATTGCCACCCACCAAAAAGATAACACCAGGGAGACAACTCATTCCCTCCATGATGATGGAAGCTCCTGTGGCACCCAATCCTGTCCCCCCATACTCCTTAGGAACAGCTGCGCGAAAGAGCCCCATTTCAACGATTTCACTATAAAGGTCCAAAGGTATTTCTCTTTTCCACCAGGCTTCCTCGGCTCTCGGCATTGCTCTTTCTACGAAAGCCTCAATCTCGGCAGCCAACTTCTTGTGATCCTCACTCCACCATGGAAACGATTCCATATCTAATCTCCTTTAGGGAATGCTTCTGTCGTCCAACAGCCTTTCTCTTCCACACGCATCCATGAAAGACTGATGGAAAAGATGGAACTGCCGCTATGTAGACGTATCTTAAAGGCCTTATAGAACACGCGCGTCTCGCCACAGATCAATGCCAACTTCTCGGAGCCCCTTCTTCCGTTATTCGCAGGATATTTGTGAGATTGATGGATGACTGTCCTACACCCATTCCCTCTCGAATTTGACAAGCTTCCTTTCCTAATCTTCAGAAAAGGGTAAATCCCTCTTTCTCCTTCAATTGGATTTCACTTCAGGACCTTCCCAGTCTTTTAGAGGCCTCATCCATTCCGCCTTCTCCACGAATTCGTCGTGATTTAAAGGTACGGGCGGGTGACAAACCCATTGGGGATCAAACTCATTCTTAACCGCCAGGAGCCATTTGTGATAGTTAGGTCCGTATGCAGGCCCCGTCAAATAGAGGGGCTCCATTGAAGTAAGAAGGGCCGTGTAGAAATGATTCCTTATGTTCATCTTTGACGATTCTAAATAGAAATGGTCGACAGCAGTGGTGTCCTCATCCTGGTCATAATAGATAAGAAATTCAGAATAGCCTTGATGACCGAGCTCAAAACTCTGAAACCAACCCGGGTCACCATAGTCGGGCATCAAAGGCGGCGTGAATCGCTTCTTCAGTTCGGCAAAGGTTGCGCCATGAGGAACTGCATGCTCAATCGAGTCGATGGCAAAATCAACAGAGAGATATCCTCCGCACATCAACCACATTCCGGCTGCGTCAGCGTTCTTTAACCAGGATTCATCTGTAGGCCGAGTGCGCCGGGCTTCACCTCCAAGTTCAGTGATTATGTCCATTAACACTCGCTCATCATATTCCATCTGTTCCTCGGAGGTGTAGCCGATAAGCAATACCCGAAGGATATGGAAGTTCTTTATCGTCTCTTCGTTTTCTTTTGACCAGAGCTGCCAGAATTCCTCCTTATTCGCTGCCTTGGCAATGACCCGCCAAAAGAGAGGAACCACGGTTACAGCACCACCGACTTCGGCTTTGCCCATCTCAAACATCGCCTTGACTTTGGCTTCTTTGCTGGGCATCGTAAAATTAATCCATTTGATTCTCTTTTCGGGAAGCTCAAGACTGGTATGAGGCGAGATGCCCGTCGGTTCAAGCCTCTCGGGCTGGAATGGTAACAGCTTTATTGCCATCTTGGTAACAATGCCAAGACATCCTCTTACCCCCGTATACCCCCGGAGCAATCCGCGAAGATCCGTGCCTGGTCCTTCCTCCCAGAAAGGGTCATTCCCCGGAAACGCCAATGAGCCCACTTTGACTAATTCCCCGTCTGGCAGAACGAGCTCTGTGCCAAGAATGCGACGATGAGGGAGACCAACTCGGTAGCTCAGAGGAGACCAGCCATCACCGATCATATTGGCAACGACTGAAACCTGAGCCCCTCCGCCCCCCACAACAACATAGGCACCTCTCTTCATCGCTTCCTCTTGGAGCTGCGAGTAGATAATCCCAGGTCCAACCATAGCATATAGATGCTTTTCATCTATCTCAAAATCTGTCATTCTCTTAAGGTCAATGAGTAAAGCCCCAGGAACGTTAGGATGAGAACGAGGACCCATGAACCCGGTGCTGAAGGGAACGTAGGGGATCTTATACCGGTTGCACGCCTTCACCACTTTCTGTACCTCTTCCGTGGTCCGTGGCATAATAACGCATCCCGGTACCTTCGCCATCACCCTTTCATATCCTGTCCCACACTCATACCCTCCTGGACCGGCCCGATAACCTTCACAGACAGCTAGGCTGTCGGAGATGTGCTGCTGACCAACAATGCATTCTAAAACTTCAAATGCTTCCCTCAGTAGAGCCATCTTTTTCCTCTCTGCAGTGAGCTTTGTCGTGAAGTTAGTTCGGAAGCGTAAAACATTCTATTTTTTCTCACCCGCCCCAAATAGACCGTAAAGGAATGTTTGCACCAAAGTTTCAGCTAATTCTTCGTCGTTGCCTTGGCGGCTATAGTCCCACCAGTATATTGTCCAAAATGCCATGCCGACTCCCAGGAACGTCAGGAAAGACCGTCTGAATTTATTAGCCCGTCCCGATCTTTGGAGCTCTTCAATGGCTCCGCGTGCTAGTTCATAGCCCTTTCTCCATACCGCCGTGATTTCTTCTTGATGGGCCTTGTCGAGACTTCTCATTTCGTGAACTAGCGCTTGCGAGGCCTGACTAGAAGTGCACATAAGTGTAAACTTCCGTAAAAGAAACTCAAGCCGCTCTTTGGGATCACGCAGTTTCTCCGCTTCCGCGAGGATGGGATCAAAGTGTTTGTGCAAAAACTCCAAGTGAATTTTGTAAAGAAGGTTCTCTTTGCTGGAGCAATAATAGTAAAGGTTGGCTTTACTTAGACCAGCGGTCTCACCGATCATTGACATGGATGTCGCGTCATATCCATTTTTCACAAAAAGGTCCAGGGTCTTCCGATGGATTTCAGATTTTCGATTCAAACTTTTCGTATTTTCAGTTGCGTTTTTCATTTACCTCACTTCCATCATTCTAAGCCTTATTATTTTATCAACCCATCGATAGATATACTTATCAAAATCTCTCGCTGTTGTCAAGCAGAAACTGTTTATGTTTGTAACATGTTTCATCAAGTTACCTATATTATTAAAGTTATAGTTCCATGCAATTACCTTCCTGATGAAAGTCGCGGTTTACCAATGGCTCAATATTAATTTACCGAGTGATCAAAAAATAGCCTCTAGTTTTCCTTCCGCGCAGTTTTCGGTATGGTGAGCGGCGTGAACGAGATCTTGAAGTTCTGGCTTGTACCCCTTCGTTTATCATACTCGAAAATGACATATTGGGAGCGCTGGCTGATTCATGAGTTCTATCAGTTTCTCTGAAAACAGATGTCGTTTTCTATAAACACCGATCAATTGCTGCTGCAGAGGCTTTAGTAAGCCCAAATCGATTGTTTGGAGAGTATGCAGGCGCCAAAACATCGACTAAGATGCCTCCAACGGCACGTACTGCTCCAGCTTTGCGTCGACCACATGGCATCCCTCCCCTTTTTCTAGGACCATGAGCGGATTGAGATCGAGGTTTACGATCTCTGGATGTTCGGTCATTAGTTTTGAGACCGAGACGAGACAACGAACCACTGCCTGTTTATCTAAAGGCTTACTTCCCCTGTAGCCATTTAGAATTGCGGATGCTCGGGTTTCTGCTAACATGTCCAGCGCGATTGCCTCGTCGATTGGAATGAAACGAATGGCGATATCGTAAAACAGTTCCACCAATATACCACCAATCCCAAAAAGAATAACAGGACCGAACTCATGATCCTGTTTCGCCCCGACAAAGAACTCGCGACCCGGTATCATTTTTTGAATAAGGTATTCCTCGGCATTCATTTCATCGAATATGCATTTGAGACCCACCTCATTTCCTATATTGAGCCGGACTCCATCTTTTTCTGTTTTGTGAAGGATGCCGGTAGTCGCAATTTTCACTGCCACAGGATAGCCTATGATTTGGGCGGCCGCTAATCCATCTCGAAAATTTGAGACGAGGGCGTAATCAGCAATGGGGATTCCAAAACCGTTGAGAAGTATATAAGTTTCGTTGACCGACAGGATGCGCCTTATCCGCTTCCTTTTCCTCGGCTTCGCAGCCGTTCGAGTGGGTGCGGGCGCTTCCGTCCTTCTCAATTTAGCATAAGAATGGGCAAGAGAAGTTTTGAGTGCGGCTAAGCCGGCGCCGGCGTCAGAAAAGAGATGTGGATAGACAGTGCTGTGAAGATGTGTTTTATAATCAGGGGGGCTACAGACTAGGACAGGTTTATCGTGCGTGCGGCAGAGGGCAGTGATGTGTTTCAGCAGTTTGTGCGCCGCGTCACTTTCTTCAATCCAGGCAAAGTGGGGAGAAAGAACGATACCATCGACTTGCTTCTGCTCGAGGCCTTTCTCTATAATCTCCCCCCAGCCCTCGACATCGAAGATATCGGCTACGTCAATGGGATTCGTAATGTTGATGACACGAGGGGGACCGAATCTTTTAGTCATAAAACTCAGAAAGTTGAGCGAGAGGGGAGCCAGGGTGAGGCCGGAGCGATGAGCGGCGTCTACCAGCATCACCGCTTGACCGCCAGAACGGGAGATGATGAGTAGGTTCGGCCCTTTTAGTATGGGCAAATGGAAAATCTTGAACAAGTCGACCATCTGCATCATATTTTCCACGCGGTGCATGCCCGACTGGAAGATAGCCCTGTCCAATACCTGGTCATTACCCATCAAAGAGTTTGTATGAAATTGAGCAATCTGCTGGCTCGATTCGCTCCTGTTCGCCTTCAGCACGATAATCGGCTTTTCGCTCGACGAAGCGAGCTCCATCAGATGCCTGCCGTCTGTAATGCTCTCCAGATACATTCCAATAACACCCGTACTCACGTCTGCGATCAAAGACTCGACGAAATGGTTCTCATTGAGCATTAATTTGTTCCCAATGCTCACCAACTTATTAAGTCCAAGCTTTTCCTCGTCACAAAGGGCGAGCATATCATGGAGGAGGGCCCCGCTTTGTGAGATAAAGGAGATGCGCCCCGTTGTCATTTCCTGTTCTTCCAGGGGATAAAAGGGAAGAGCCAAGCCGTTTTCCATGTTGATGATACCGACACAGTTTGGTCCCATGAAACTGATGTTCCATTTCGTGGCTACCTGGCGGATTTTTCTTTCAAGCGCTTCTCGGTCCCTTTTGAACTCCGAAAAGCCTGCGGTTTCGATGACCGCGTACGGAATGCCTTTGCGTCCACAGGCTTCTAAAGTTTCAACAATCGTTTCCACTGGCACGAGGAGAACGGCGACATCAGGTGGTCTATCGACGTTTTCAAGGTGTGTAAGTATCCTCCTGCCTTCCACCTCTCCTTGCCTACGGCCTATACAATAAACATTTCCCTTGAAACCGAATCTGGCGAGGTTCTGCAGAACCGTGCGGCCCTTGTTGGAAGGGGATTCCGATACCCCAAATATGACTACACTTTCAGGATAGAACAGTTTGTTCATGCGACAGTCCGTGCCACACGCTCAGTTCCTCGTCGGTGGCCACCACCCCTGTGACGCCCTTCGAGTCCTGTTGGGCCAGAAAGATGGCACATGCGACCATCTTGTCGGGTGAAACCCAGTCCTTGCGGTCCTCTTCGTTCATCCAAAACCTCATCCCCTCCGTGTCCACCACTTTTTTCGGTTTCAAACAGTTGACGGCTATGTTGTACCGGCCGACTTCCGTAGCAAGACCCCAGGTAAACCTGTCGAGCGCGGCCTTTGACACGGCGTAGGCGAGTCCCGTGGGTACCAGTCCTTCATCCCTCTCGTCAGCGGCCAGAGAGGAAATGTTGATGATGCTTCCTGATCTCTGTGCGATCATGCGTGGTAGAACCGCCTTAGCACACACAAATGCACCGTTCACGTTCACCTTCATCACGACGTCCCAGCGCTTCAACGGTGTTTCGACCACCGGATAGAAAAAGCTGACCCCAGCGTTGTTCACCAGTGTGTCTATGCGCCCAAAGCGCTCGATAGTCTGCGCTACCATCGCATTGACGCTTGCCTCGTCGGTTACGTCGCACTTTACCGCAAGCGCCTGGCCACCCAGCCTCTTTATCTCCTCGGCCGTATCATAAATTGTGCCTGGAAGCCCTCCCTGCCGTTCCGTCTCCGAGCGCGCCGCTATGACCACGCCAGCCCCTTCTTTTGCAAAGCCCACGGCGATTGATTTCCCGATACCGCGGCTCGCACCCGTTACGATAGCAACCATTCCTTTCAGTCTCATAGCTCCTCCTCAATGATCAGCGTGCACTCTGTTCCGTTTTCGCTTCCCTGCTACGCGCCGGTGCCAAGTCTCTTAAAGTAAAATCCCTTAGCAAAGTTATTTTCTCATCTCTTAACTTATCCTTCAGATTTCAACATAGAAGCGGTAGAAAAACCATCAGATGGGCGCTATATCCGCGCAAAATTCCGATCACCTTAATTGATTTCTTCTGCCTTGCTTCCTTCAGCATTTGAGGCCAGAAACTGAGGAGTCCCCGCCCTATCCTCAGCACCCGTCCGTACATGTTTTTTGCCGAATATTTACTCTCGGTGTACACGAACTGAAATAGCTTTTTATGGTCCCCTATAAACCCCAGTGTGGAAGAAAAAGCATGGCCCGGCCTCTCAAAGGGTGAAACCCCGGCCCACGGCTTAATGACTTCCCGGAGCCGGTCATCGCGTGTCTGCTTGGGCCTCTGTTCGCAATCAGATTTCTGAACCCGTTTGTCCTTCGGCCCAAACGGCACCTGGCAAAGTTGGTACGTGGGCTCCTCACACTTAACCATCTACCTCGCAGTCCGACGTCAATCCACCTTTATCAGCACTGAATCACCCTGCGAGATCCCGCCACATATGCCAGCGACTCCCAGTCCGCCTCCTCTTCGTCTCAGTTCGTGCATGAGGGTCATGATCAACCGAGCACCGCTTGCCCCTACAGGATGACCGATTGCAATGGCGCCGCCGTTTACGTTAAGCCTTTCCCTGATCTTTCCCGTCTTGGTATCATCGCCATCGCCGAGAATCTTGCTGCTGACGAGAGGGACAGCCGCGAATGCTTCGTTAATCTCGAACAAGTCAATCTCATCAAGACCGATTCCTGCCTTTTTTATCAGCTTCTTGATGGCAAAGCCGGGATTGACCGCCAAAAACCTGGGCGGCGTGCAGACGCTGACAGTTGCGAGTATTGTTGCTGTGGGGACGAGACCGAATTCTTTTGCCTTGCTTCTCGTCATAATCACAAGCCCCGAGGCGCCGGTGTCAAGACCAGGCGCGTTTCCGGCCGTAACCGTAGGGCTGTCGTAAATAGTCTTCAGCTTCGCGAGGGACTCAAGCGTCGTTTCCGGTTTTGGGAAAAGGTCTCTGTCGACTATAAGGGCTGCCCCTTTTCTTTGGGGCACCTCGACGGTCATCAGTTCCCCACCCACGTCATATTTGCCGGCCTTGAATGCATCCTGGTAGCTCATCTGGCTCTGGTATGCCCACCGATCCTGCTCCTCCCTGCTGACCCCATATTCCAAGGCCACCTCGCCCGCGTTTTTTGCTTCCGGGCCAGCGATCCAGGTGTGGCCAAGGGGCGACATTGGATCGCGGAACACGATCGGCCCCATTCTCGTGCCCCATCGGATCTCGGGTGGGGCTATCTGGGGGGCATGACTCATGTTCTCCGCTCCTCCAGCGATAAACACCTCCCCTTCGCCCGCCTTGATGGTCCGAAACGCAAGAATGGCAGACGCCATGGACGAACAGCACGCCCGGTCGATAGTCAAGGAGACTGTTTCCGGAGGAAGGCCAGCTTTTAGGAGTGCTTGTCGGGCACAACTGTTGTCGTATAGGGCAGCCTCGCTATGCATGGCCATCCCGTAAAAGATCTCATCGATGCTCTCCCCATTGAGACCCGTTCTCTGGAGCAACTCTTTCATCACCATGGCGCCCAGATCGATACTCGAAATGTCCCTCATCACACCACCAAAAGGGGAAAACGGTGTCCTTATCCCCATCACTATTACCACATCGTTATCTTTCATATTGTCTGGCCTCCTTAGGCTAAGCTTTGTAAGATCTTCCGCATCTTGGCTTTTGCATCCTCATAGAGGATTGATCACCAAGCCGAGAGATACTGTTCAATAAGCAAAAAAGCCTCTTTTTGCCGCTCTGCCCACGTGCCTCGCATGTACATAGTTCTTGAGCAAGGGATGGGGCCAGAACCTAGAGCCGAACAACTCCTTATACTGTTCAAGCATTGAAAGCACGTGATCCAGCCCCTTCTCGTCGGCCCAATGAAGAGGTCCGCCGACTCCATCTCTGTCGGCCGGAAAACCTGTGCCCAGAACCATCGCCAGGTCAATATCAGCAGCAGAAGCTATCCCTTCCTGGAGGCAGTAAACGGCCTCATTCACCTGCCTGACAATAAGTCGGTCGGCCGTAAACGGTACGTCCCTGGCCGTCGCTGTGTCCTCTAGCCCCTCCACAATCAGCCGGAATTCATCATCTACCTTGCCGTCCCTGTAAACGCCCCTCTTCGTCTTTACCCCTAATCTCCCGGCCTCGTATAGCTTTTTTGGAAGAGGCGGCACGGGAAATCGATCTCCATACGCGTCATGAAGGATCGGGAAGGTGTGGAGGCTCACGTCGATCCCCACCATATCGTTTAGCTCCAGAGGCCCCATGGGGAATCCTGCTTTTCTGACTGCATCGTCGATTTCAGCCGGCGAGACACCTTCACCCGCAGCCAGGAATGCTTCGGTGACGTAGGGAAGCAGTATGCGGTTAACAATGAATCCAGGACAATCCTGGACAACAATTGGTGTCTTCTCGAGTCGTTTCACGAAGTCGACTCCAAACTGAACTGCTTCACTCGATGTGGTGAGCCCGGGAACAACCTCCGTTAGCTTCATGATATGGGCAGGGTTGAAAAAGTGGAGTCCAATGAACCGCTCAGGTCTGCCGGAGAGGGCACCCAATCGTGTCACAGACAGAGTCGAGGTATTCGTTGCAAAAAATGCAGCCGGAGAGCATACCCGGTTCAGATTCCAGAAAATGTCTTCCTTTATGTGCAGGTCCTCAACCGCAGCCTCTATTACGAGATCTGCACCCCTCGCGTCTTCCAGCACAACTGATCCCTGAATCTGTTTCATTACGTGCACTTTTTCCTCGGCCGTCAATTTGCCCTTTTCCACCTCTTTATTCATGCGGCCTTCAATCTGACCCATTGCCTTGTCAACGGGTTCCTGCGCCACATCGATAATAACAACCTCCATCCCCACTCTGGCGATGCTCTGGGCAATCCCTGACCCCATAGTCCCGGCGCCTATAACTGCAACTCTTTTGCAGTCCATTGTTTTCCCTCCCTGGCAATAACCACACCTTCGCTCACAGCTCCCAGCAGTTCATGACTCAGCATATAGAGCTCTTATGGCCACTTACTTCTTTCTCTCCAGGAATCTGCTGAGCAGTTCCTTAGCCTCCTTTGACGAGAGCGACAAGCACGCCACAGCTGACTCAAGCGCCAGACCTTCGTCGATGCCCGCATCTCTCCCGTGAAGAAGGAGTTCCATCTCAAGCCGTACCGCGATAGGACTCAGGCCCGCAATTGTCTGGGCGATCTTTTTTGCCTTCGCCAAGACCTCGTCGTGTGGAACCACATGGTTAACCAGCCCGATTTTGTGCCCCTCCTCCGCGGTCATAATAGTCGCGGTCAAGACCAACTCCGCAGCCTTCGCGTACCCGACGATACGCATGAGCCGTTGCGTACCCCCGAACCCCGGAAGGATCCCCAGTCCCAACTCGGGCAGCCCGACTTTCGCTTTTTCCGACGCGACCCGAATAGTGCAGGCCATGGCCAGTTCTAACCCTCCGCCCAGGGCCGAGCCGTTGATCGCGGCGATTGATGGTTTACCCAATCGTTCGAGGTCATCAAGCACAGACTGGTGGACGCGTGACTCAATCCAGCCGCTAATCGATTCAAGACCGGCCATTTCTCCAACATCGGCTCCCGCGACAAAGGCCTCTCCGGCTCCCGTTACGATCACCGCTCGTATCTCTTCGTCGTCTCGCACTGAGGAGAGAACCCTTTTCAGCTCGTGAAAGACCATCCGATTGAGGGCGTTCCGCACCTCAGGACGGTTGATGGTAATAATCCCAATGCCGCACTCCTTTTCCAGCAGGACAACGTCTGCTCCCATTCTCGTCACCTTTTTTTCGTTTCTTACGGTCTGGGTGGAAATTCCGGCAATTCAGCATATACGGGGTGGCTCTTGCCATCCTGGATGCCTGCGGCCCTTTTAGCCGCTGCCTTGTACCTGTCGAAATCGGCCAGCTGGAGTATAGAGAGGCGCTGCGCAGCCATCGACCCCTCCGCATGGATGGTAATGACGTCTTCGTACGCTGACGTAAGATCTCGGATAAGGCGTATTAGACGCATTCGGTGTTCGGTCGGTATCCCAGCCTTACCGCCCAAATACTTTTCGATATCGGCCCTCGTCTTCGGGTTTTCCAGGTCTCTGACGCTCGGAATCGTGCCTACGATCCCCCCGGCAATGTCCTGCAAGACTCTTGTTACGGCGTGGAAATTTTCCGCGAAATAGTACTTGGCGATGTTCGCACACATGGGGTTGGGGTAGACGAGATCAGAGTCAGGTTCGGACACGGCATACTCACAGGCCGCCCTGCTGAGAAAGTCGACAGCTTCCGTCACGATCACTAGGTTTGTCAGTTTCTCCACCACGTGAAAGGCCCGCTCAATCCCGTTATACTCGGCCATCAGTGCGGCAGCACCCGTCAGATATTCAAGCTCAACCGCTTTGTACGTCTCCGCACTCAGCCGATGAAAGTTGCCGAACATGTAAGCGATATCGCCGGCAGACTTCCACTCGCCGTTCAGAAAGACCCTTTCCTTCGGTATAAAGGCGTCATCGAATACGAGCAGGCTATCGGCCAGATAGATGCTTGCACTAATCGGATAATCGAAGAAGTTCCCCGGATCTTTTATCTCCGGCTCCGCACAGATCATTCTCACCCCCTTCGTATTTGAAGGGATGGCAAAGGAAAGGGCATACGCCTTGTCGTCTTCCTTCATGGCCCTGCAGGGTACGACAAGGATCTCATTGTTGCAGGGAGAATGGCTTATATGTGCTTTGGCTCCTCGGACGACGATGCCGTCCGGTCTCTCTTCCACGACACGCACGTAGTAATCCTGGTGCGGCTGCTGCTGCGACGGACGCAAGCTCCTGTCCCCCTTCACATCCGTCATCGCAAGGGCCAGAGTCAAGTCATTCTTCTGCAGGTACTTCCGGAAAGCTGCCACACGTTCGGAATAGGTTGTGCCAACCGCCTTGTCCACTCTCTGGCTTACTACCGTTACCGCGTTAAGCCCATCGACGCCAGTAAACTGGGCACCCGAGGGTTTGCCAAAGCACATGCGGGCAAGGGCCCTCACAATCTCCCTTCGTCGTATGAGATCCTCCTTTTTGCGGATGGGCATGAAGTTGAAGCTAACTTCCTCCCCATCTTCATCCCTCGCAACGAAGAGGTCGCGAAATCGGGGATCATGGGTGAGTACGTAGTAAGAAGCGCACCAATCCGTACAGATTTTAAGGTAAGGATGTGTCGTTACGTCCTCGACCTTTTCTCCCAAGCAGTAAACTTCTCGTTCGTCTTTCAGACTCTCGCGATATTGTTGAACCGTTCTCAATGCCATATAGGACCTCCTTACGATTTATCTCACGTTAGAAAATCCTCTCCTGCCCGTTCTTGACCCAGGAAGGGTACCACTGATAGTATTCTTGTGGATTTGCCTGGTCCAGACCTTCGTAGGTCGCCTTTGCCAGTTCGATACCTCTCCTTGTCCGGTAAAGCTTAACGAGCCCTTTCTTCTCAAGAGAGAAAAGGTTGTCATCCAGTTGTGTCCCGTCCGCGTCGAACAGTTCCTCCAGGTCCTGCCTGCTCATGAAAAGGCCCGGGTTCACCCGATAGTCCTCAGCCAGCACCTTAAGCAGACTGTTTTCGTTGCAGTCTTTCTCTTTCTCGGGTTTAGTCGCTACAGGTACTGGTACCCCGAGCTTCGGGTGGATGACCCTACGCTGCATGAGGAGGTCTTCTGCCATTTGGCGCAGACCACTACGAAAAATCACAAGACGGCACGCTTCCATGGTTCCGCCCGCAATGTTTTCCACCTTCGACTGGTTCAGGATCTGCTCCAGGGGATAAAACGTGGTCACGCCATCGGCCCCCATCACCTGTATGGCGTCCAGGCTAGCCTTTATGGCTGCCTCACAGTTGAACACCTTGGCCACATTCGATTCGACCGTAATATCGACCCCGAGGTCCCACAGATAAGCCGTGTAGTAGGTCATCAACCGCTGCGCTTTTGTCATGATTACCAAATCGGCGATCTTGAACTGGTTCGTGGGGATGTCGATCGTCGGCCGTTCGAACTGTATCCTTCTTTGTGTATACGGCACTACGTTTCTGAGCAATTCTCTTGTCCATCCCATAACCATGGCAGATATGAGCGTCCGCTCGAAGTTGAGCCCAGCAGTCAAGACCTTCCACCCGTCCCCTTCCTTGCCGATCCTATTCACAACGGGTACCGGAACGTTGGCGAAATTGAGGACCCCGTTCTGTATATTACCGAACCCTATGACCTCGTTGATCTTTTCCACCGTCAATCCCGGTGCACCCTTTTCAATGATAAAGGCTGTCAGATGGCCGTGCCTCTTGATGTCATCGGGCTTATTGCTCGTTCGTGCATAGACCATATGCCTGTCGGCCACACCTGCAGAAACAATGAACCTTTTTTTACCGTGCAGAAGATACGAGTCCCCTTCCCGTACTGCGGTTGTTTCGATGGCGGCCGCGTCGGTCCCCGCAAACGGTTCAGTAATTACGATAGCACCGATCTCACCTTGTGCGATGCGGGGGAGGAACCTTTTTTTCTGCTCCTCAGTTCCGTACTCGATGAGTTGGCGCAGTCCTCCAAGCATGTTACCAACCACAACCCGGCCCGGACCAGGCATCCGGTTGAACGCTTCCACAGCGATGCACGCGCCCGTAGCACCCAACCCGAGGCCGCCGTACTCTTTCGGTATCCCTGCTCCGGCATAACCCCTCTCACCAATCTTACGGAAGAGTTCGAAGGGGAATTCGCGAGTCCATCGAGTCTCCGCGTCTATAGGCATCAACTCCTTTGCAAATGCCTCAACCTCCCCAGCAAACTTCTTCTGTTCCTCACTCCACCATGGGTAAGCGTCCATGACCTTTCTCCTTGTGATATGAACTCGCCTCTTCACATAACATTCCAGGACTCCCGGCAGTTCACTTCCTGTCTGTCTTTAAGGCCACTTAGGCGATACTTCTCAGCTATCTTTAAGCCCATAACAAACCCCTTAACGATTGATTGCGCTTGTCACCCTGCTTCATCAGTGCATGAGACCTGGGCAATGAGCCTTTCCTCTATATCCATAATCCGCACCATGCAAAAATCTCCTCATCCGCAGCCGCTACTCCGGCAACTCTCGTTTTCTCATGGTTGGCGAGGAAAATGGCGCGCATTTCACGTCCCCTCAGCGAAGAATTCCCTTGGTCATCTCACGATGAGCAAGTAGCTTCCCACCTGGGTGTTCTAGCCGCCGGTTCCTTCCGGCTATTCAATCACTGTCGACGCTTGGGTCCACTTTATTTGCCGCCTAGCATTTTGACCCTTTCTTCTTTTGGCACTTCTTTGGCGGACATCTGCATTATGATCTCACCCCATCCTCCTTTTTTGCAGCCCACGTCCGGACAATGAACGATGGGGAATAACATGCCGTTCGGATCGAGATCCTCATAGAGGCGCTCCCACATGGCGTAGATGTAAGGCGCAAAGACACAAAGAGCATGGATGCACATATACTTCGGAGATTTATCAGCGATAAGATATCCATTCCCAGTCAGGACAAATTTATCACCCACTTTATGCCCGGCGTTGCAGTTGTGAGCTTCGATTACCTCAACATAGATGTTGTGGGTCATAAACTTCGGTGCCCGTTCCATAGCCTTTGAATACCTGGGATTGGCACGGTAGCTCGCTATCTCCTCATCCGTATATCCCTGCATCTCCTGAAACTTCTTCCAGCGCTTTTCAGTTTTCTCTTGCTCTTTTGCGTCCATCGCTTCCTCCTCGTCTTATTTTTTTGATACAATTGATAGGCCTATGGGTTTCCCGCCATCAAAACTACTGGAGACTCTGCCTCCCCTGACTGAATTGTTTTACGCCGCATTCTTACTTGCTCTTTTCGAAGCGCTTACGCTCATCCGCTCTCAGCTCACGCCTTAAAAGTTTACCCACCTTCGATTTCGGGAGCATGTCGCGGAATTCTATATACTGTGGGACCTTATAAGGGGCTAGCCTCTCACGGCACCATTTGAGGAGATCGTAGGCACTCACCCCCTTCACGTCCTCTTTCAGAACAGCAAAAGCCTTGATTCTTTCACCGACCTTTGGATCGGGCACGCCTACGACGCAGGAAGCAACCACTGCCGGATGTTCCTGCAATACAGCTTCTATCTCTGAAACGGCTACACGATACCCTTTGTGCTTGATCGTATCCACAGATCGATCTAAATAAAAAAGCCATCCTTTTTCGTCTATTCGTACGATGTCACGGGTTCTGTACCAGAGTCTGCCATCCATATTCACAAAACACTCGGCCGTTTCGGAAGGTTTGTTCCAGTAACCCTTTACCATATAATCGGAGGAGGCAAGTAGTTCCCCTGGTTGGTTAGGGGAAACGGGCTCAAGGGTATCCGGTTCTACGAGCTTCACCTCTTGGCGGGGTGTAATTCTGCCTGCACTCCCAGGAGGGGCATCATCCCCCATTGGAGTTTCACAGATTGAACCTGCGCATTCTGTTGTCCCATATCCCTGATATATTGGCTTACCAAATTTCTTTAACCATCTTTCGGCCACCTCTTTGGGTAGGAAATCACCACCACAAAAGCAATACTGGAGCGAGCTCAAGTCGTAATAGTCTACTCGGTCATGTTCGAGAATCATGCGATACATCATAGGAACACCGAAGAAGCCTGTTGCATCATATCTTTGAATGTGGTCAAAGAGCCCGTCCAGATTCACTCTGGGGAGCAATATCAAAGTATCACCGGAAAGAATTGCTCCCACTCCCATTGCTTGACCGAGAATGTGAAAAAGCGGCGCACTTTGAATCATTATGCTCCTTCCCTTAGGAATGTAAGGCTCCATCATCGACCGCTTTTCAATGGCGCTTGCCAGAAATACAACATTAGAATACGGCACCCCCTTGGAAAAACCTGTGGTACCACCGGTATAAAGAATTTGAACTATCTCTTCGCGGTCTTCTGGTTCGAAGGGGGGTAAGGAGGAAATATGACGACGTGTAAGCAGCTTCCTAAATGTAAAAATATTTTCTCCTGAGGCGAACTTTCCTCTAGGAGTTTTATCAAACCCTAAACCAATAAACCTTTTGAACCAGGGAAGGAGTTCGTCCAGTCTGGTTACGATCACTCTCTTCACTTTGGTCTCAGGCAAGACTTGAGTGACATAACCAAAGTTGGTGTCAAGACAAAACATTGTTTCAGCCCCGCAGTCATTAGCCATATATTCGAGATCAGTTGGAGTATAGATCGGTGAAATAGGTACGGGGATAGCACCGATGCGGAGTAAAGCAAACCAGGCCACTACCCATTGGGGACAATTGGGGAGATAAAGAATAGCTTTGTCTCCTTTTCTCATACCCAGGTGATACAGGCTTGAAGCCAAGCTCTCGGCAACCCCACGCAACTGGGAGTACGTATATTTTTTGCCCAAGTAAACAAGAGCTGGCTTTGCAGCGAAATCTTGTGATGTTCTCTCAAACTGCTCATAAATAAAGGCGGCAGGTATCTCCATGAATCCTTCTCCTAATACACTTTATTGAAGATCTACACCACCCTGAACTCGTTTTGAGAGCTCGCAACTCATTAGCAAATCTGGATCCTGAAACAAGTTCAGCATGACATCCTGCGTTGCTCCAAGGGTTCTTCAAATTGGACCTTTGACATCAATTTGACATTTGTAACGCGAAGGCAAGGATCCTGAAGTTTGGACTTCTGAGACTTGCGCATCGTCAAACTCCAAAATATGCGGCCTTCACCTCTGGGTTATTTATGAGCTCCTGTCCTGTTCCGGAGAGGACGGGTATCCCGTTCTCTATAACATAGCCCCGATCAATGACAGGCAGGAGGGGCCTAGCGAACTGTTCGGTGACCAAGATAGTGACGCCTTCCTCCCGAATCTGTTTTATCGCTCGAATCAGGTCTCGCTGGAGAAGTGGAGATAGCCCAAGAAGCGGCTCATCCATAAGGAACAGCCGAGGTTTGGTCATCAATGCCATACCGATAGTAAGCATTTGCTGCTCCCCACCACTACAAAACCCCGCTTTTCGTTTCCGGACCTCTTTCAGGTGACAAAAGACGCTGTAGACGAATTCATACGTTTTCTTCACCTCAGGATCTCTCCGCAGGTAAGCGGCGATTTTCAGATTTTCCTCAACACTACTGTCTGGGAAAATAGGATGCCTTTCACGACTCAAGACGATCCCTTTCCTAACCCTTTTGCCGGGTTCCATGTTTGTAATGTCTTCGCCTTCGAACCTCACTTCACCCAGTACAGTAATCCTTTCGCCTCCTCTGCGGTCTTCTTTTCTCTTGATGTCAATCATCAGACCGGAGATAGTGTTCATTAAGGTAGTCTTACCGGCGCTGTTTGAACCGAGAACGCCGACGATCTCGCCTTTGTGTACAACCAAGCTAAGATCATTAATAGCCAAGGAATTCTCGAAGAAAACCATCAGGTTTTTTATTTCAAGCATCTCAGGCATCGTCTTCACTCCCAAGATAAGCTGCCTTGACCGCGTCGCTGGCCATCACCTCACTCGGAGAACCCTCGACAACCTTCGCTCCGAAGTTCAACACCATGACCCGGTGAGCGACTCGAAACAACTCCTTAAGCCGATGTTCTACCATAATGATGCTGAGACCTTCGACGTTCAGTTTTTCGATAATGGGCAGTGTGCCCGCCACTTCTGCCATCGACATACCCGAAAAGAGCTCATCGAGGATGAGTAAATCTGGCCGAAGGGCCAGACAACGCGCCAATTCGAGGCGCTTAACGTAGCCATGGGGAAGGCTTGAGGCAATCTTGTATGGAACGGAGGAGTCTCGCTCAAAACCGACATCCTCCAGAAGATCAATGGCGACATCATCCCGATCACCATATTTGCCCCCTCTTAATTTCTTCACCCTAGGAGAATACAAAGGGATGATGAGATTTTTAAAGGCGGACAACTGATAAAACGGCTTCGCCATCTGGAAGGTTCGCGCAATTCCCAATGCGGCGACCTTGTGCGGCTGCTGACCTGCGATATCCTTTCTCTGATAAATTATCTTCCCGGAATTTGGCTTCACAAAGCCAGTCAGCAAGTTAACCAGGGTGGTCTTTCCTGAGCCGTTTGGACCGATGACCCCCAACAGTTCCCCTTTTTGCAGGGAAAAGCTTACGTTCACGATGGCCGCCACCCCGCCAAACCACTTGGTCACAGTTTCGACTTCTAAAATGGTTCTGTCTTCCATTTATCCAATCTCTGTAAGTCTTTCGAATTGGTGATACTTTCTGCGCATGTAGTGAAAGATACCTTCAGGCAAAGCCACAACACAGATAATTAGAATGGCTGAGTAGAAAACCACTCTTAGTGTCCCAAAACCACGCAGAGCTTCCGAGAGAGGCACCAGAATGAAAGCACCGATGACTGAACCGGCAAAGGTGCCTGGTCCACCCAAGACAGCCGCCGTCAGTGGTACAATAGAATAATCCATTGCAAAGGCAGACATTCCCACGAACTGGTAGTAATGGGTCATGAAAGCACCGGCAAATGAAGCTGCCAAGCCAGCAATAAAAACGGCCTGGATCTTGAATCTGTAAATACTAATCGCTCCACTCATCACCGCCCGATCATTATCACGAATTCCCTGCAGCACCAGTCCGTAGTCCTCGTTGATCAACCTGCGAAAACTGAATAGGCATACGAGCAGTGCAAAGACAGCCACATAAAGTTCAAACCATATGTTGGGAAGGGGAGAGAGACCACTCATCCCCTCGCCACCTCCGAGAATCTTAGTCGTCTCAATGAATCGACCTAACAAGAGTGGTAAGGTTAAAGTAACGATGGCGAAGTATATCCCTCTTAATCTGAGAACTGGCAAGAGTAACAAGGTAGAGAAGAGTGCCCCACCGAGAGTGCCCAAGGGAATAGTTACAATGGGTGACAATTTAAATGCATAGTTTAAATAGCCCGTTAGATAAGCCCCTGCCCCGAAGAAAAGGGCTTGACCTAACGATATCAGCCCTACCGAAGCCATCAAATCCCAGCTCAGGGCAAGCAAGGAAACAGTACAAGTGACCACTAAGGTTTTCTCCCAGTATAATCCCACGACTCCTTTTAATAGCGGAAAAAGGAGCAGGATCGCAACCGGCAGAACCCTGGGCATCGCGAGATACAGTATCTCTCTATAAGATGAGAGGGCAAACACATCATCACACCTCACCTTGATCCCGCGGTCGAGCCTCTCCTTTCGGTAGCGCATAGCCATTTAGACCCTCTCCTCCAGCTCTTTGAACTTACCAAACAGACCCGACGGCTTTATGGAAAGAACTAAGACGATTGCTGCCAGATATACGACCGCCATCCACTCCGGCTTAAGGTATGTACCAGTGATTACCTGAGCATATCCAAGAATGAGGCTTGCCACAAGAATCCCCGGGACGCTTTCTAGCCCACCGACAATTCCCACTGCTACGGCGATCAGCAAGACCTCGTATCCTGTGTTGATCGAAATGATACCGAGAGGAAGGATCGTGATGGCAGCGACAGAAACCATTGCTGACCCAAAAGCCAGGCTGAGAGCAGCCGTTAAATCCGACCTAATCCCAAGCGAAATGGCTGTCCGCTCATTCTGGGCGACTCCTCTGAATGCCAGGCCAATTCTGGTGTAGTGAGTAAAGAAGTATAGGAAGAGAACCAATGCCAGGCCAATCCCAATGATGAAAAGACGTTGATAATCCACAACCACTCCAGCGATCACCACCACACCCTTTATAAAGGTGGGGAGAGTGAATTCATATGTTACGAGTCCCAACCAACGAAAGAGTTCAAGTATCCCAACCCCTAACGCAAAGGTGGCGATCACTTCGGATAGCGCGATCCCCCGTACTCGAAGAAGGATGACCCAGTATGTAACAAATCCGAGAACCCAAACCATGCCGATTGTCACAACAATCGCCAGGACGAACGGAACTTTGAGATAGTTGAGAAGCACCCATACGAGGAAACCGCTCAATATATAAAAAGCTCCATAAGCAAAGTTTGCCACTCCACTGATACCGAATGTGAGGCTGAAGCCCATAGCAGTCAGGGCTAAAACGGCACTGCTTACTAAGCCATAAACAATGATGCTAGCTATCATTTTCCACCTTGGATACGAACAAGCGTGCTACTCTGCATTGCATCGTCGGTCCTTCTCCAAGGCCCCCACCGAAATCTGCCAAGAATGGCACAGGACTGCAGGTGGAAGCCCGTTGACATCTACTTCATATAGGTGGGCAGCTCAATCTTTCCGTCCGCAATCTTCTCCGGAAAGACGGTCACTCTCTTACCAGGTTTTCTCCACTGAAAGACCGAAGCCACCGATGTCTCTTTTGAATCCAACCCGTAGACGGCCTGATGATCTTTCTTATCAAACCTGACCCTTCCGACAACACCGTTCATATCTGTATTTTCAAGAGCCGCCACAAGCGCGTCCGGTTCGAGAGTCCCTGCCCTTTTGATAGCATCGGCCAAGATATAAAGCGCATCGTAGGCTGTTCCGCAACCAACGGCACCGATTGAGGCCCTTTTATCTTCTCCCCACCTTTTGCCGAAATTGTTGATAAACTCCACGGATTTGGGCACTGCCTTTACAGGAGGTGACACATTCTCGTATTGCGTGATTAACACGCCGTCCAACTGTCCTTCAAATGTCTTCCAGGCATTTTCAACGGCGAGGGGAACGATTTGACCGCAAATCAGGCCCGGAACTTTCATGGCAATTGCCTGTTTTGCCAAAACGCCTGCTTGCGGCATGTCAAATTGCGCCATGATCACCTGGGCCTTTTGCGCCCTGATCTTAATCAAGGTAGGAGAAAAATCGGTAGCACCTGTGGCATAAGAATCGAAACCTACCACTTCCCAGCCATTTGCCTTGTACCACTTTTCCATGAATGCCCCGGTCCCCTTGGCCCATAACACGTCCTGAACGACGATATAAACCCTGTTAAAACCGAACTCGTTTTTTAGATGCCCCATCAGTCCCTGCAAATACATAACGAGATAATTAGTATTCAAGCAATTCCTAAAGCAGTATTTATATTTGTCGTATTCATCCACGATCTTTTTCTGAAATAGTGGAGACAGGGCTTCTGAGGAAATAAAGGGCACTTTGTATTTATTAATTAAGTCCATAGAGGCTAACAATGCCTCCGAGCGGAGAGGGCCTAGCAGAATAGCATTAGGCTTCCGTTCCAGGATGAGTTTCTCCATCGCCAGCAAGGCATCCTGTACCGGGATTCCCGGCTCCGAGTCCCTTGTGTCTGTCGGGTAGAGTCTAACTGGTCGGTTAACCCCGCCCACCGATATTCCTCCCTTTGCATTTATCTCCTCCGCTGCCAATTGCAACGCCCTCCAGCCATTAAGCGAGTTTGGATGGCCCATAGCCGTAGGCACTGCAATAATGATGGGATCACCGGTCTTAGGCTGGGAATGAGCACTAAAAGCGTACCCAAGGATGATTGCCAAAACCACAAAAGTAAAGCTCAACAAGACTCCTCTTTTCATAACCCTACCCCTTTTTTGAATGAGTTAGAACAAATGCTACGTTAAGAAATTGGGTCTCCTGTTCACCGCAAGTTTTTGGTTTCTCGGTTTCTCCTTCGGTTTGCTTGACTTCACCCGTTTCACCTGGTTTATTTTTATCAACCCATCGGTCAAAAATTATCACAACCTCTATATTATTGTCAAGGCAAATTTTATACTATCGTAGATTGATTTTAATAACATAGTGATATTCTTAGTTAATATAATTTTATAAGAATCACTTGCTCCCTCAACTGTGCGTTTTAGCAATGCTTTATGTTAATTTACCGATTGGTCAAGCAATATTTACCTAAAACTTTATAATGTGGCAGGAAGACATCCAGGGCCGATAGCCTAAGGGGAAGATGCTGCTGTCCGAGAAAATGTCGCGTAGAGCCGGTCTAGAAAAACTGGGCAGTGACATAAGTGGTGAAGCTGCTCTACGACAACGACTCAAAGAAAGGAGAGCAGCAACCATGACGAAATGTACAAGAAGGAACCATGGAGTAGTATTCAAGGTGGCACTTGAGGCCATCAAGGGCGAACGGACCCTGGCGGAACTATCGGCTCGCTTCCAGGTCCACCCGAACCAGATCGCGGAGTGGAAGAAGCAACTCTTGGACAGGGCACCAGAGATCTTTGACAAGGGGAAGCATTCTCCGGAACCGGATGTGAAGGAACTCCACGCGAAAATCGGGCAGCTCGCCATGGAGAACGATTTTTTATCCATCGCGCTCGGGCGCATAGACGGGCCGAGCGCAAAGAAATGATCACCATTTCTTTGCTAACCTTGCCGGATACCCGGTGATACCAAAGGAAACGGCAGGTTCTAATCTTGCGTGTCGTGTCTCCATTTTTCAACCTAAATGTGTGTTGTGAGTATACTGCCCATACCTTGGCTCGAAATGCGCATCGACATAGTATCTATTTGTAGTTTGGTCCGGCAGTGAACATTGCCGTGTATAGGCGCGCGCAAGAGAGACACCATGTCGGGGAGTGCTTCGATTCAGGCCCTCCTTGACCCCCATTAGTCGACTACCCGGTTCAGCTGAGGGAGCTTTGGCCCCCTTTTTTTGTTCTGCGCGAAACGGAAAGGAAGTCTATCCGACCCGATTTGATCCTTCCGACCGGCGGCCTTTGACTGTAAGTTATTGACATCATTTACTCATTAAAAAATAAATGGCGGAAGTGCATGGGAATCGAAAACTTACCCCTCTCTGCAAATACTTGAAATAACAAGCTCTTTTTCACGCTTTTCTAAATCCTGGAACGAACCTGCACGAGTCCCGAAAAAACCACCACCC
>Ga0187864_10000870_pt1 | contig 31910 bp, 27 predicted proteins | sample June2016WEW_11_4_FD_132985 | JGI IMG/M metagenome (GOLD analysis project Ga0187864, IMG submission 132985) | Peatland microbial communities from SPRUCE experiment site at the Marcell Experimental Forest, Minnesota, USA - June2016WEW_11_40 | ecosystem: Environmental > Terrestrial > Soil >...
CGCGCTTCGTGAGCGTCAGAAACGCCAGAATGAATGCGAGGATCATCGAGGCGGTCTGCGTGGCGATCACGATCTTCCGGCGGTTCAGCCGGTCCGCCACGAGCCCCCCGAGCGGCGCGAACAAGAAGACGGGAACCTGCCCCGCGAATCCGACGAATCCCAGCAGAAGCGATGATCTCGTCATCCGGTAGACGAGCCAGGACTGCGCGATCGTCTGCATCCAGGTGCCCACGAGCGAAATCAACTGGCCGCTGAAAAAGAGCTGGAAATTGCGGTGCTTCAGCGAGCGGACGATGTCCTGGAAGCGTGAACGGCCCGGCAGTGTCGAGGGGACAGAGGTTTTGGCTGTGTCTGTCACGGCCATGTTCCAATTGTACGACGCAATCCCGCGCTCCGGCCCGTGCGATTGTGACGGGAATTGTCCTAGGGATTGGGTGGCGGTACCTCGCTTGGCGTCGAGCCCGGAGGCGCAAGCAACCTGCTGCATGCACGCAGGATTCGGCGGTAGGGCCAGTCGCCGTCGCGAAAAAGGATCTCGCCTTCGCGCGGCTTCGAGTAAAACCAGCGCGCCACGAGTGACAGGTGCTCCGCGAGCTCCGGCGGCGCCTCGCGCAAGCCGTACAACTCTCGCCGGTTTGAATCCGCCTTTTCTTCGTGTTCCGAAGCCTCACGAGATACTTGGGCAGCCGGCGCCTCCAGGCTCTGCCTCAGAATCGCCTCGACCGACCGCGGCTGGCTCGATATCTCGCCAAAGCGCAGGAAGATTGGCTCGGCCAGCGTACCGGCGTGCAACGGGAAAACGGCCACGCTCTTCTCTTCCGCCGCGCGCTCGAGGATTACGGCGTCGATGTCCTGTATGCGTCTTGCGAGTTCGGGCAGGCCGCGCAGCACCGCGGAAACCTTTTCGAGGCGCTTGTGCAGCGAGGCGGCTCGCTCGAAGTCGAGCGCTTCGCTCGCGGCTTCCCGTTCCTGCTGCAGCTGTGTGGTGAGGGCCTCGCCCGTCGTCGCGAGGGTGTCCAGCACGCGGCCCACTTCGGCGTCGTACTCCTCCTTGGTGCAGCCGGCGAAACATGGCGCGAGACACATCTTCATCTCGGAATAGATGCAGCCGGGAAAATTCGGGTCTCGGCGGATTTTAATCTGGCACCGCCGAATCTTGAATAGATCGAGAAAGCCTTCGGAGAAAGCCTCCGCCGCGCGGCGCGAGGGGAACGGCCCGAAATAGAAGCCTGTGTCCGCGCGGATTCGCCGCGTCACGTAGCAGCGCGGATACGCGTTGCGGAGATTGACTTTCAGGACTGTAGGAGGGCGCAGGCGCAACAGATCGCGGTAGCGAGTCGGGAAATTCCTTTTCGCATGTTGATACAGCGCAATCGTCTGCTCGAATTTCGAGCCTGTAACGCGATAGCGAATTCCCGCCGCGACCCCGCGTAAATTCAGCCGCTTCGAACCCGGATCGGGCGGGCGCAGCAGCCGCTCCGCCGCGCGGCGCAGGTCCGCAGTCCTCACGAGGTGCGGCTGCGCTGCCGCATCGTTCATTTCGACCAGCAGCACGCCGCCGCGCGCAGGCACCGTCGCAAAGAACTCCTCTTCGCGCGCCGCATCGAACTCCTGCCCGCAGTCCAGTTCCAGCATGCGGACAAGGATAACGCAGATGGAAAATGGAAAAGCGAAAATGGGAAAACGGGCCTGGCGATTATCTATGCTTCCCTTCTCTATCTTCCGTTTTTCGATCAGTAGCTCTTAAGGACCCAGGAAGCAATGATGAGGCGCTGAATTTCGCTCGTGCCTTCGTAGATTTCGCTGATGCGCGCGTCGCGGTAGGCGCGCTCGACGGGATATTCGCGGCTGTAGCCGTTGCCGCCGTGAATCTGGATGGCCTTGTGCGCCACACGCGTGGCCATTTCGCTGGCGAAAAGCTTCGCAATCGCCGCCTCCATCGAAAAGCGCGCGCCCGAATCCTGCTTCCACGCCGCGCGCCGCGCCAGCAATCGCGCCGCGTCGATTTCCGTAGCCATGTCCGCAAGCATGAACTGGATCGCCTGAAACTCGGCAATCGGATGGCCGAAAGCCTGCCGCTCGCGCGCGTAGGCGAGCGCCGCTTCGAATGCGCCCTGCGCGATTCCCGTGGCCTGCGAGGCGATGCCGATGCGCCCGCCGTCGAGAGTCGTCAGCGCGATCTTGTAGCCGTCGCCTTCGTTCCCGACGCGATTCCCGGCCGGCACTTCGCAATCGGTGAACGAAAGCTCCACGCAGGCGGTGGCGTGAATGCCGAGCTTTTTCTCTTCCTTGCCGACGGCGAACCCCGGCGTCCCCTTCTCGATCACGAGCGCCGTAATTCCCTTTTCGCCTTTTTCGGGTTGCGTATTCACGTAAATGATTCCCGCGTCGGCCACGCCGCCGTTCGTGATCCACGCCTTCGCGCCGTTGACGACGTAACGGTCGCCCTTGCGCACGGCTTTCGTCGCCAGCGCCGCCGCATTCGATCCCGCCTGCGGTTCCGTCAGCGCGTAGCAGCCGATCTTTTCGCCGCGCGCAAACGGCACGAGGAACCTGCGCTTTTGCTCTTCAGTCCCGAAATGCTCGAGCGTGCCGCAGTAGAGCGAGTTCTGCACCGAAAGAATCACGCTCGTCGACGCGCACACACGCGCGATCTCCTCCATCACGATTGCGTAGCAGATGTGGTCCATTCCGGCGCCGCCGTACTCCTCCGCGACGGCGATCCCGGTGAGGCCCAGCTCGGCGGCTTTGCGCAGAGTGTCGTGCGGGAAATGGCCGGTCTCGTCGATCTCCGCCGCCAGGGGCTTCACTTCCGCCTCGGCAAATTCCCGTACGCTCTGCAGCAGCAGCCTTTGCTCTTCGGTTAGATCGAGGTTCACGCGTCCTCTTTGCGCATGCCGCGTTCCTGTCACGCGGCGCGGTTCACAGTATTCTACTGCGAAACACTCCGTCTCCCCGCGCGAGGCGCCCCCGAGTTCCCTCTTCTGCATCGAATCAGCGTGGCCCCAGGCCTGAGCCGCTTGAGCCGCGATCCGTCGCGGCCCCGCGCCCACCCCCGGTTTGCGGCGAGCGGCGCAAATCCTCTATACTTCGCTTGTGGGCATATCCTTCCGGCGAGCAGTACCGAAAACGCCTTCCCGGAAGCTTCAGCGCAAAAAAATGATCGACCTTGCCGAGAAAATCAAAAAGAAGCTCAAGGACGAAATCGCGGCCCTTGAACACGAGCTTCACACCGAACTGCCCAAGGAAATAAAGGTCGCGCGGGCCCACGGCGATCTTTCCGAAAACGCCGAGTACAAGTATGCGAAGGAACGGCAGGGGTACGTGGCGGCCCGGCTTGGCCAGCTTCACAAGCGCATGGCGGACCTTTCGATGCTGAACCTGAACAATCTGCCCAAGGACAAGGCCGCTTACGGCTCGCGGATCGTCGTTTTAGACGTTGTGAAGTCCACCGAAATCGAGTACAAGTTGGTGACGGTCGAGGAAGCGGACGCCACGAAGGGTCTGATTTCCACGAGTTCGCCCATCGGCCGCGCTCTGCTCGGAAAGAAAGTCGGCGACGAAGTAAAGGTCTCGACCCCCGCAGGCATACGGGAATACGAGGTTGTCCGATTAACGACGATCTACGATGAAGAATAGCGGGGTGACACTCGCTCCATGTTGACGCCGAACATCGGCCGGTATCTTTCCTGGCCCATCGACCGGCTCGCCGACCTCCTGGCACCCACAGGCATCCCTCCTAACGTCATCACCTGGGCAGCTCTCGTCGCCAATCTCTGGGCTGGAATTCTTTTTGCGAGAGGACGCTTTGCCGCCGCCGGCGGGATGATCGTTCTGGCTGGCCTGTGCGACCTGCTCGACGGGCCCGTGGCGCGGCGGCAGAACCGGGTTTCGCTCTTCGGTGGCTTTCTCGATTCGATCCTCGACCGCTACGCCGATCTGCTTCTCTTCTTAGGCCTGCTCGTCTATTACGCGCTGGTGAACCGCTTCCTCTACGCGGTGCTCGCGGGAGCCGCCATGGCCGGCGCCGTAATGGTCAGCTACGCGAAAGCGCGCGCCGAATCTCTGGTGCCCACGTCGGAAATTGGATTCTGGGAGCGGCCGGAGCGGCTCGTCCTGATGATCCTGGGCGCCCTCACGAACCGCATGGAGGTGGCGCTCTGGATTCTCGCGATCGGTCCAAACATCACCGTGGTGCACCGCATCCTGCACACCTGGAAGCAGACCAAGACGCCCACGCTCGAAGCTCCCGGCTCACATCGGGTAGGTTCCGGAGAGACGCGCGTGCAGAATCCCATCGAGGCCACGATCTCCCGCGAGAGCCACGCAGTTGTCCGCGCCTTCACGCGCTCCGCCGGCCGCGGCCGCGGTTAGACCTCCCGAATCGCGGGGCCGCTGCATGCCTTTCGTCCGTTACGCGCCGTTCATCAACCTGGGTTAGAATGCCCCGGATAGAACCCACCATGCCAATGGAGGCACAAGATGGCACTACGCGACGCGCTTCTTCCTGAATTCGATCACGAAATGTCGACCACCCGAAAGACACTCGAGCGAGTCCCGGAGGACAAGGTCGATTGGAAACCCCACAACACGTCGATGCCCATGGGGCGTCTCGCTGGCCACATTGCTGAAATGGTTGGATTCGCCGCCGCGACATTCCAGGGAGATTCCTTTGACTTCCGCCCCGCCGGCGCTCCTCCGGCGGAGCCGACCGTGATGAAATCGCGCCAGCAGCTTCTTGATATATTCGACAAGAATGTCGCCGCGGCGCGCGGCGCCATTTCGAAGGCCAGCGACGAGGATCTGTACAAAACCTGGACGCTGATGAACGGCGGCAAGACCTTGTTCGCCATGCCGCGTATCCAGGTCCTGCGCAACATGATCCTCAATCACATCATCCATCATCGCGGCCAGCTCTCCGTCTACTTGCGCATGAACCAGGTGCCCATACCATCGATCTACGGGCCCTCCGGCGACGAAGGCAGCATGTAGCGCCGACAGCTTGTTCTGTTAGTGATGGCCCGCTGAGGGGATCACGGTTTCGGCCGACGGCTGCTCGATCTTCGGCTTGCGGGCCATCGCTTTTTCAGAGATGCGCGCGTTCCGCTCGGCTTTCTTCGCGGCGTTCACCAGATCGCGCTCCTTGAATTCAGGCAGCACTTCCTTCGAGAAGAGCCGGAACGACGAGCACATCAACTCGTGCGGGATGCGCCCCACTTGGCCGACGCCGATCACTTGATCGATCCCGGCCTCCTCGAATTCTCGCAACCGCTCGCGGACCATTTTGGGCGTGCCGACACACGTTTGCGCCGCCGCTTCGGGCGCGGCTGCGTCCTTGGGAGCCGTCGTAAACTCGCGCCAGATGTCGGTCTTGCCCGGACGGTGCTGGCCGAAGAAGCTGTAGTGCCCCAACCCATAGAGAAAGAAGCCGTAGCTTTCGGTCCTGACCTGCGCGAGACGCTTCTCGTCGTGGTCGCAAAGAAACGGCGTGGCGACCGCGAAGTTGGGATTGACGGAGTAACCGAGCGGCTCGCATTCGTTTTCAATCGTCGTGTAGTAGTCCTTCACCCATTGGCGCGCCTCATCCGGACTGACGAACGAAAACGTCAGCGCGCCCAAGCCGAGCCTTGCCGCGTCGAGAATCGACTCGCGCCGCGAACACGCCATCCACAGCGGCGGATGCGGCTTCTGCAAAGGCTTCGGCACCACGTTGCGCGCCGGTACCTTCAGATATTTGCTCTCGAATCCCGTGAACGGGTCTTCCACCAGCATGCGCACCGCGACGCGCATCCCCTCGATCTGCATCACCTTCTTTTCAGACTGCGGGACAAGGAATCCGCCCAGTTCGTTCAGCGTGGCCCCCGATCCGGTGCCGAATTCGCAGCGGCCGCCGCTGATCAGGTCGAGCGTCGCGATGCGCTCGGCCACGCGCGCGGGATGATTGATGTAGGGAGGCGTTTGCACGATTCCGTGACCGAGCCGGACGTTCTTCGTCCTCTGGCTGCACGCGGCCAGGAAGATCTCCGGCGCCGAAGAATGCGAATACTCCTCGAGGAAGTGATGCTCGGTCGCCCAGAGGTAGTCGTAACCGCACTGGTCGATCACTTCCGCCTGCTCAAGCAGATTCTTCAGCAGCGTGTATTCGGAGTCTTTTGCCCAGGGCCGGGGAAGTTGGTGCAGGAACGAGCTGCCAAGTTTCATGGGAGCGCCTCGCTGACTTTCGCGCGAGGCGTATTCTACGCCAACGCCTCCGCCACGCAAGCGCGCATACGGCGCAAGTGAGCGGCTGAAAAGGGGTCGTTTCCATTGACGGGTAAGAGGCACCCCGGTCTTTTGTTTTGAGTGACTTACAGCGAAATCTACTCGGCAGCCAGTGACGGGTAGAAACGAGCGGCCAGACGCGCGCGGGGTGCGCGAAGCGCGCCCGAAAGCGTGTCGATTAGAAAGTGTACGCATCGTTTGTTTCCAAGGAGTTGCAGCCGTTTCTAATCGCCGGAGTGTCGATTAGAAAGGCCGTGTTCCGGCATGGCGTGTGAACCACGTCCCGCAAACACATACGGGACGCACACAGCACGCGCCGGAATTCCGGTTCGTGGTCCGAACCGGGAATTCGTGAGTCGCGGCTCGACATCGTGGATTTGTGCGAGGCGCGGAAGACAGACCGGGGCCACCCCCGGTTGCCGGGGCCGTTTGCCTTTGTCGGTGATGTTTTCTCGTTGCGCATCGCTACTTCGACGCTAGCACACGGCACCGACATACAAAACTGTACTGAGGTACAGAGATTCAGGCGCGAAAATCCTGTTCTGGGGAGATGTCGGGAAGTAGATTAGCTGGAGGAGGTAAGGGAGGCAAAGGAGAAGCCGAAGCAGGAACGGCGAAAGGCAACGCTACCTCGCGCACCCTTCACAAAGAACGTGAAGGGCTGCGGCACCCCCTCAAATTCGTCCGTGGCTTGAATGAAAGCGGGTGTGATTTGCTCACGGGTGGCTGGGACTATGCGCCACCCGCCCGACAACGTCATCTAATCAGCCTAGAGGACGGCTTTTGCTAGGTTCTTCCCGCCAAATACAATAGGGCGCCGCAGGCCGGGCCTGCCAACGCTACGAGCCATAGCCTTGATCCCAAGACCGCCGCTACTACGGCAAGCAGGGCAGCGACAATGAGTATGCCAGGGAGGAGTACGAAGACCACATAAGGGCTTCGAGTAAAAGCGTTTGGGCCGAGGCCCGAATTGACATAGCCCCAGAAAGCTAGGGTCAAGACTACACTGGCGATTCCAAACCGGTTGCCTATTCTGTAGTTTCTCACCGGGCGGGTGGCCGAGCCTTTCGTATCGAGTGAGTTTTCGCGCTGCGATCGGGACACGGGCGGATGATACCACACCATTAGTTGACGATTGAGGTTACCGAGCGATGCGTGGGTGCCGCAACCTTCCGGGTTTGAAGGGTGCGCGGGTCCCGAATGAAGCACCGCCTGGAACGCCGCCACGGGATGGCTGCGGCACACCGCGAAATTCATAGAGAGCGGAGGGATGCCGCGCTGAAGTCCGCGGCGCTACGACTAAACCTAGGAGGATCTGCGGAAGAGAGATCCCTCGTCGGCCCAGAATCAGCCTCACTCGGGATGACAATCCTGGCCGGATTGTCACTCGCGGAGGATTTCGGCGTTGGCGCTGGGGGAGATGATGTGGAGGAGGCGCCAGCCTTCGAGGACATGGCTTGAATGAACTAGGGTGTGGGGCCCTCGTGCGCGGGCGAATTGGCGGCAAAGGTACTAAAGGTGCGCCACGCGCCCGCCGATGTACAGAGGTGTGCACAAGGGGACAGACATGGATGTAGCCAAGTCCTAGGATGGAACTGAAGGGCGGAGTCTCAACGTGATTTCCAGGGCCCAATGCGCGTGCTCGTTTTTCATCTATTTCGCGGCTGCGGCATGCGTTTCGGCGCAGACGCACAGCGGGGTCCCGACAAACGAATCGATCGTTGCTCAGATGGCGCAGGCTCAGGCCGGAAACCGCACTCACGTTCGCCCATACATCGTCACCCGCGACTACAAGGTGTTTCAAGGGGCCGATCATAATCAGGCTAAGTCCCTCGTTACTGCCGAGATAACCGTCGTGCCGCCGGACTCGAAGAAATACACCATCGAAAAGTCCAACGGATCCGGATTGGGAGAAAAAATCGTCCGCAAAATGCTGGACGGTGAGGTGGATTACGCGAAGAATTCCCGCCCGAGCGACATCACGCGGGAAAATTACGATTTCCAGCTCGTCCGTGAGGATAAGCTGAACGGTCAACGCTGCTACGTGCTCGAGCTGCTTCCCAAACGAAGGTCCAAGGACTTGCTCCGTGGGACGATTTGGGTGGATGCGATGACCTACCTGCCTCACCGCGTCGAGGGCGAACCTGCAAAGAGTCCCTCATGGTGGCTGAGGGACGTGCGCATTGTCCTCCTCTATAGCTACGTCGGCCCCATGTGGCTGCAGACGTCTTCGGAAGCTACCGCCAACGTTCGAATACTGGGCCGATCCACCGTGGATTCGCAGGATGTGAAATATCAGATCGGCGACCTCACTCCCGGTGGTTCGCTGGCAGAGACGATCGTGTCGGCCGGGGAGATGACTGCCGAGGGACAACGGTGAGGCGGCCCACCAGTCGAAGGAATTCCAAGGGCTATTCGCGGAGGATTTCGGCGTTGGAGCTGGGGGAGACGATGCGGACGAGGCGCTGGGCGTCGAGGTAGAGATCGACTTCGAGGTCTTCGGTCTTGACGCTGAGTTCTTCGAGCTTCTTGCCGCCGACATCCTGGCTCCCCAGCGATTCGACGGTGACGCTGCCGGGCGTGTTCTCCTGCGGAACAAGGACGGAAAAAGTTTGCGGGCCCTTCTTGTCCCAATCGTAGAGGCGAGCGAGCAGGGCGTACTGGTGGTACAGGTTGTTGTCGAGGACGACGATCAGCGGTGAGGAGAAAGTGAGCTGCTGGGTGAACGGCCGGGCGCCTTCGATGCGAAGCTCGATCGTGGCGGTCGAGCCGGTGAAGGTGATCGTCGCGCCGGCTTTCTTCGCGCCCTGCGTGGACCATTCGTAGCGGACGGGCGTGCCGTCGGCGTGAAATTGGAGGGTGCCGGAGACGTGCGTGACGCTGTCGCCCGCCTGGATTTCCGACGTGCCGCGCGCGACCCAATTGCTGCCGCTCGGCGCGATCTCGAATTCCTCTTTCCCCACTTGCTGGCCGTTGACGAGAATCTTGAAATTCCCCTTTTCGGGAACGAATGCCGGCGTCGCCGAGTTCAGCGGGCGCGCGGCGGCAAGGAACAGCAGAGCGCACATGGGCCACGCCGCGGCGAGGAAGCGCACGGGCGCGCGGCTCATACGGCCACCTGAGGAAAAATTCCGAGGGCGAGAATCTGTTCGACCACGCGCGGCGGTTCGGCGCTGCTATCGACGCGGTAGTCGGCGAGCTCGTAGGTGGGCAGCCGCTCCTCGTAGAGGCGGCGGAAACTGGCTTCGTCGCGAAAGAGAGGCCGGTCGGTGATCTGCGCGCAACGAAGCAGCAGTTCTTCGATCGGGCACTGCAGCCAGATCAGGACGGCGCCGCATTCCCGCAGCAGCGCCAGATTCTGGAGCTGAGCGATCGTGCCGCCGCCGAGCGAGACGATTCGCGGCTTCTGCGTTTCGGCGTACTCGGCGACGATGTGGGCGAGTTGCTCGTGCTCGATGCGGCGGAACTCAGGTTCGCCCATGCGCGCGAAGATTTCGGGGATGGTGAGGCCGGTCGCGTCGGTGATGGCTTTATCGAGATCGGTCTTCTGCCATCCGAGCTGGCTCGCGAGCAGGCGCGCGGTGGTGGATTTGCCGCTGCCCATGAATCCGGTCAGGCAGACGAGTCTGCGGAGGCGGGTTTCGTTTGGCATCGAATTCGCGAAGCGTTCCGCGTCGCGGGACGGCGCGATCAATCCCGCTTCAGGATGTTGATTGTACCATTGAAGGAGTTCAACTCGACGCTGGCGCGGCCGGAGTTGAACGACCCGAAGAGCGCGTTGCCGAAACGCGGGAGGAAGCGGTGGTGCGAAGGCGGATCGAGTTTCGCCTGGTTGTTCACCTTGCCCTTGAGCGAAGTGGCGCTCAAGTCGAAAGAGTCGCTGGGCGAGAAACGGACCTCGATGACGCCGCTGTAATTCTTCAGGCGGTAGGTGCCGTTGGGGAGAAACTCGCCATTGTAGAGGATGTTTCCGGTGGAGGTCTGCGCGCGCACGTAGTAGCTGCGGACGTCGATGAACCGGAAATTTCCGCTGATCGAAGAGACTTCGATGCGGCCCGCGCAACGCACGCACTGGAACGCGCCGCCGACGGTCTTGACGGTGAGGTAGCCGGCAGCGTCCTCGAGATCGACTCCGGCCGCGATGGTTTCCACGTTCATATCGCCGAGCACGTTCGAGACGTTGACGCCGCCCGAATCATCGTGAATCTGGAGTTCGGCGTCCTCGGGCACGCTGATTTCGATATCAGCGCGGAGATCCTCGGGAGCGGCCGTCTCCGAAACCAAGCGAGTGAGGACATCGATACGGTTTCCGGTCTGCTCGGCGTCCACGACAACGTGATCGGTGGCGCGGTTCGAGACGACCATGACTTCGGATTTCGTCCAAGCCCGCACAGTGACGAGACCGTTGGGGTTATGGACGGTGACGACGGGATGCGCTTCGACCTTGAAATGCTGGGCTAGGCGGTCTGCTGAAGCCGGCACGACACTGAACAGCAGGAGGCCGGGAACGAGCAGACCGGCAGTCCTCCAGTTTCGTGGCGCCGGCAGAGTGGGTTGGGTGCTCATGGGCCGTCGTCTCCGCGGTCGGTCATCTGCGCGAGCAGATCCGCCTTCTGCTGATAAGCGTCGTAGAGATAGTCGCGAGCGACTTCGTTCTCGGGTTCTTCGCGAACGCTTTTTTCACACAAAGCGATGTCGTTGTCAACAATCGCAAGGTTCTGATGAAGAGAAGCCGTTACGGAAGGATCGGAGACCCTGAGGGAGGAGACGGCATCCTGCTCGGCCGAGGCGAGCTGCGCGCTGAGCGGCTGAGTGGCGGTCTCCATGCGATCAATCCACCGGGCCTCGTTCACACGCCTGCCGCCCGGGCTGCTGAAGGCGATCGCCACGGCGACCAACACGGCGAGGTAGGCTCCGGCCAGCGCGGGCCGCGGTACAGCCACAAATATCTCGTCGAGCCAGCTTCCTAGGGCCTGAGCCCAACCGCGAGAGCCCGTGCGGATCAGGCCTTCCTGCTCGAGTTGCGCGCGGATCGCGCTCCAAACGCGCGGCGAAGGCGCGGGGTCGTCGAGGGCCAGGGCAGGAGCCGTCCGCTGAATGGCTTCGAGGCCGCCGGCGAGCGCTCTGCAATCGACACAATCACGCACGTGCGCAAGCGCGGCCGAGGGACGCTCGCCCTCCATCCAGTCGCCGAGAGAGTTCAGAAATTCGTTACAACCAATCGTGCTCATGTGCCTCAACCCTTGCCGCCGGAAGCGCTGCCTGCGGCGCGGCGCTCCTCGCGGGCCTTTGCGCGCACAGCTTCTTGCAGGAGATCGCGAAGCCGCATGCGCGCCTTATGAAGCTGCGACTTGGAATTGCCGATGGAGCAGCCCATGATCTCCGCAATCTCGTTGTGCTCGTATCCCTGCACATCGTGCAGGACGAACACCGATTTGTAACCGGGCGGCAACTGGTCGACTGCGCGCTGCAGATGCACGCGGTCGATCGAACCGCTCAACTCCAGGTCGGGCCCGCCGAAATCGCGGCGGGGCGTTCCGGATTCCTCGTCGCCTTCCGTAACCTGCTCGAGCGAGGCTTCCTTGCCCGATTTCTTCCGGAGCTTCATCAAGACGACGTTGACCGCAAGACGATGCAGCCAGGTCGAAAATGCCGACTCGCCGCGGAACGTGGAGATTTTGCGGAAAAGCTGGAGGAACGCTTCCTGCGTCAGATCCTCCGCTTCGGCCGTATTCCCCACCATCCGAAGGCACAAAGAATAGACGCGACGGCTGTGCAATTCGTAAAGGCGTTCAAACGCCGCCGCATCGCCTTGCTGGGCAAGCCGGATGGCTTCCGGTTCCGGCAAATCCGGCGAATTCCCAGTGTCGGTTCGTCTCGTTCGGGCCACGCTACCCGTCGGGACGCATCCCTCAATGCGATGCGTCGTCCACTCCAGAAGTTGTACTTCGCATTTTCGTCCCGCACAACCGCCCTGCCTCTGTGCCGCCGACGGCGGCGATTGCGGGTAAAGCCTGGACTTAAGATGCCGGTGGGGCCTGGCAAGTCTCATCCATCACTGTCTATTGTCGATGCAAAGGCGCGTTGCGTCCAGCGAGGTTCCTCCGCGAAACAGAGTGGGGTCATCGACAAACCGCGCTTCTTTGTCCGTTGCTCGGTGAAATCAGGCTGGAACGCGGGAAAGCCGAGGCTTCGCGCGGATGGGCTTCGAAGGAGACGGAGTGTCGGCGTCCAACTCACCAGCCAGAGCGGGAAGCTGGTCAGCGGGTAGCGCGCGCAGGAAGCCTTTCAGCACGACTTCCGTTTCCCGGAGACAGGTATTGAAATCGAAGTGAAGGTAATCGACTTTCTTCCAGCAGTCGGCGGGATCGACAGAGAGACCCCGGGAGATGTCGCTCGCCGCCTCGTGAAACTCGCGTTCGATCCGTTCGAGCGTGTCGGACAGAATGCGGAGCTTGTGGAAGAAGCGCTTACGGTCACCGAAGATCAGGTGGTGGAGAATGCCGTTCCAAGAGGCGGCGCTCTGGCCCGTGTCGCCGCGGAAGAATTCCGTGTTCAGCGGTTCAACGGCGGGAAGACGATGGATGCGCCGCGCGCGGGTACTCACGGTATCGCAGACAGAAACAAGCGTGGCGGCCAGCCGTTCGAGCAGATCGGAAGCGACCTGAACCTGCTGCCGCGCGCAGACCAATTCGCCTCGGGCGCGGTAGGACAGGGCGCCGTCGAGCGCGACGCTCATCATAGCGTACGAGCACTCCCAGCGGCGAACAACGGTGTCGAAAACCTGGGTTTTCTCGCGAGGGAGTGCGGCGAGCCAATCTTCTGCGACCCGGCGCGGAGAAGAGCGCTGCGTATTCCGCCTAGAAAACACTCCACCATCCCCGAAACTACTGAGAAGTATACCACCAGTTTCGCCACGAGGCGGTTTTCTTGACGCTTTTGGAAACCGCCCGCTATACTGCCGCCCGGCCCAAGAAAGGCCCTCGGTTCGAAAGGATCGTCCCGTTGGAATTTGAACCCCTCGACCAATACCTGCAACGCCGCAAAAAGCTGAGCGAAATCAAGTCCCTGGGGCACGCGGCTTACCCCCACAAATTCGACTGGACGCACACGCCGAGGCAGATCGGCGAGCAGTTCAGCGGGAGGACGGCGGAGCAGCTTTCGTCCGAGCGCGTGGACGTGCGCATGGCGGGAAGGATCGTGGCGCTGCGGCCGCACGGGAAGGCGGCGTTCGCGCACATGGCGGGCGACGGAGCGCGGCTGCAAATCTACGTCAGGCTGGATGCGGTCGGCGAGGCGGCGTTCAAACTTTTTCAACTGCTCGATCTGGGTGACATCGTGGGCGTCGCCGGCCATCTTTTCCGGACGAAGACGAACGAGCTCACGGTTTGGGTCGAACGGCTCGAACTGCTGAGCAAAGCCCTATTGCCACTGCCTGAAAAGTGGCACGGCCTGGCGGACATCGAACAGCGCTACCGCCGGCGGTATCTGGATTTGATCGTGAACGACCGCGCGCGGGAGATCTTCCTGCGGCGCGCGCAGATCGTGCGCGAAATGAGGCGGTTTTTCGACGAGCGCGGTTACGTGGAAGTCGAGACGCCGATGATGCATCCGATTCTCGGAGGAGCGACGGCGCGGCCATTCGTGACGCATCACAACACGTTCGACATGGATCTCTACCTGCGGATCGCGCCGGAGCTGTATCTGAAAAGGCTGGTGGTGGGCGGGTTCGACCGCGTGTACGAAATCAACCGAAACTTCCGCAACGAAGGAATCGACGCGATCCACCAGCCCGAGTTCACAATGCTCGAGTTCTATCAGGCGTACAGCAACGCGGCCGATCTTATGGACATGACCGAGGAACTGCTCCGCGAACTCGTCCGTCGAATCTGCGGTGATTCTAGAGTGACATACGGCGAACACGCTCTTGACGTAAGCCGCTTCGAGCGCCTTTCGATGCGCGAAGCCATCTGTAAATACTGGCCCGCCGCGGCGGGCCCGCCGCCATCCGTGGCCGAACTTGCGGAGAAAGGCGGACCGTACAAAGTGGCCGAGCGTTACAACGCGTTCGCGCGTTCCGATAACGCCGAGCCAATCGCCGGCGCCGAAAAACTCTCCGACGGGGAGCTGACCGGCGGACTATTCGAAGCCATCGCCGAGGCGCACTTGATCCAGCCGACATTTGTCTATGATTTCCCGACGGACATATCGCCGCTCGCGAAGTGCCGCGAGGACGATCCTTCCCTAACGGAACGTTTCGAGCTGTTCATCGCCGGCATGGAAATTGCGAACGGTTTCTCGGAGCTAAACGATCCCGACGATCAGGAGCGGCGGTTTCGCGCGCAGGTGGAGAAGGGTGGGCAGGAAGCGCCGAAGGAAGTCGATGCGGACTACATTCGAGCTCTGAGCCATGGTCTTCCGCCCACGGCGGGCGAGGGAATCGGAATCGACCGGCTGGTGATGCTGCTGACGGATTCACACGCGATCCGCGAAGTGATCCTGTTTCCGCTTCTGCGGGCGGAGGCGGCGGAGGGTCCGGATGCGGCTTCCCGCGAAGCGGAAGCGGAGCCGCCGGGGCCATCCGGTGACGCGCCGAAGGGCGCGTCGCGCGAAAGAACCAAATGACGTTCGAATGGCTGGTGGCACTGCGATACCTGCGGTCGCCGAACCGGCCGGCGGTGCTGCGGTTGGTGACGGTGCTGGCGGTGGTGGGTGTTGCGGCGGGCGTGACGACGCTTGTTGTCGCGCTGTCGATGAACACCGGCTTCCGGCAGGCGATTCGCGACCGGCTGCTGAGCGTGACCGCGCACGTCAACCTGAAGCCTCTCAACCCGGAAGGGATCAGTGATTACCGCCAGCTGGTGGCGCGCCTGGACGGCACACCGGGGGTGCAATCCATCGAGCCGGCCATCTACAACACGGTTCTTTTGTCCTGCGGGGGCCGCGCGCGCGGAGTGGTGCTTAAGGGCGTGGACCCCGAACTGGAACGCCGGGCGAGCGGCGCGTTGCGGAATATTGCCGCTGGAACGGGAGATCTTGCGTCCGATGCGGACGGCATCCCGGCGGTGTTGGTTGGGCGCATCCTCGCCGACGAACTTCGAATTTCAGTGGGAGATTACGTCACGCTGACGAGCCCGCAGGGAAATCTGACGCCGTTCGGCATGCTGCCCAGGTCGCGGCGGTTCCGCGTGGCGGGAATCTTCGATTCGGGCTTCTACGATTACGATGCGAACTGGGGATTCGTGACGCTCGGGGCCGCGCAGGGGCTTGCGGGCGTAGGCGACGTCGTGAGCCTGTTGGAGGTGCGAGTGGCAAAACTCGACGATGCAAACGGGGTGGCCAGGGAGCTTTTGAGCCGAGCGGGGCCGGGTTTTCGGACCACGACGTGGATGGACGAGAACCGGGCGCTGTTCCGAGCGCTGAGTCTCGAAAAGCTGGTCACGGCGCTATTCATCGGGCTAATCACTTTCGTCGCCGGGCTGAACATCCTCGTGGTGCTGACGATGACAGTGGCGGATCGTGCGCGGGATATCGCGGTGCTGGTTGCCGTGGGAGCGCGGGGCTATCAAATCCGGAGGGTTTTCATGTTGCAGGGGCTGGCCGTGAGCATTGTTGGAACCGCTGCGGGACTCGCGGCCGGTTACGGCTTTGCGTGGATCGCGGATCGCTGGCGGCTGATTCCACTCAATCCGGAGGTCTACGCCATTCCGTACGTTCCGTTCCATGCGAACGGGTTCGACGCCATCTGGATCGCGTGCGCGGCCCTAGCGATCAGCATCGCCGCAACGATTCTGCCCGCGCGGTCCGCCGCGCGCATCCTGCCGGTCGAGATTCTGCGTTTTGAATAGCGTCTCCGTGCGGCCCGATGGGCGAGTCCGACTGTGCTGTGCGGCGTGCCGGAGAATGCGGGCTCGATCAAAGAATCAACTTTCTTCGATAGCCGTTTCGATTCGTTGCTGAAGGTGCCCACGTGTTAAAATAGTGGGTTGTAAATAAGACGTTGACACTAATTGGCCATCGAGGGAACCAATAAGGACAAGTGGGAAACGAATTGGCCTCGGACAGGTCTTCCTTAGAATCAGCCGTATGGAAAGGAAGGACATACCGGCAGCCGATTTCGGCATCTAACGTGTGAGAGTACTGGCGAGGAAATGCAGAGACAGGCAAGCACGGGAGTAGATGTGGACGACTCCATTTTCGGGGGCGTCTCAACCTCAAGTGAGATCTTGCGCACGGAAGACCTTCGGAAAACTTTTCATTCAGGTTCACAGGAAATCGTCCCGCTGGACGGAATCGATTTGAGGGTCGCACGCGGCGAGATGATCGCGATCGTCGGACCTTCCGGCGCGGGGAAAAGCACGCTGCTGCATCTGCTGGCCGCGCTGGACACCCCAACAAATGGTGCAGTATACTTCGCCGGGAATTCGCTGAGTTCACTTCGAGAAGCGGAACTAGCTGAGTATCGGAACCGAGCCGTGGGTTTTGTCTGGCAACGTCATCATCTACTGCCGGACTTTACGGCAGCGGAAAACGTGGCAATGCCGCTGTTGGTTCGCGGCATGGCGCCGGGCAAGGCGCTGAGGACGGCGGAAGATTGGCTCGGGGAAGTCGGACTGGCGGGCCGCGCGAAACAGCGCGCCGGGGAACTCTCGGGGGGCGAACAGCAGCGCGCGGCGATCGCGCGAGCGCTGGTGAACCAGCCGGTGGTGCTACTGGCGGACGAGCCGACCGGAGATCTGGACGAACGGAACGCAGAGGCCATTTTCGAGCTCATGCAGCGACTTCACGAATCTCACCACCTGACCTCTATTATCGCAACACACAATTTGTCTTTGGCGCAGCGAATGGACCGGGTTCTGAATCTGGAACACGGAAAGCTGACGCCCGGTGTGGAAGTGCTCGCAGGTGCTGCGGCTGGCGCGGCGTGGACGGCGGGCGCTGGGGCGAGATCCCAAGGAGGGCGCGGCTGACCCGTGTTTGAACGCTATACAGAGAAAGCCCGGCGAGTCATCTTCTTTGCACGATACGAGGCGAGCCAGTACGGCAGCCCGTACATCGAGACGGAGCACTTGCTGCTGGGATTGCTGCGCGAGGACAAGGCGCTCGCGAACCGTTTTCTGCGCACGCACGGGTCGATCGAGTCCATCCGCAAGGAGATTGAATCGAGGATAACCGTCCGCGAACGGATTTCCACGTCGGTGGAGGTTCCTCTCAGCCAGGAGTGCAAGCGCATCCTCAACTACGCCGCGGAAGAGGCGGAGCGGCTCGGCCACAAGCACGTCGGAACGGAACATCTGCTCCTGGGAGTTTTGCGGGAGGAGAAATCGTTTGGCGCCGAAATCCTGCTGGAAAGGGGATTGCGGCTTTCCACCGTGCGCGAGGAACTGGCGCGCGGCGCGGGAGAGAAGGTGCCTGTGAACCGTCCTAAAGAAGCTTCTTTGCTCGCTGAATTCAGCCGCGATCTGACGCAGGCGGCGATGGAAGGACAGCTCGACCCGCTTGTGGGCCGCGATCGCGAGCTCGAGCGCGCGATTCAGATCCTGTGCCGCCGCACGAAGAACAACCCTGTCCTGATCGGCGAACCCGGCGTCGGCAAGACGGCGATCGTCGAGGGGCTGGCGCAGCGCATCGCGGACGGGGACGTCCCGCCGTTCCTGGCGGACAAGCGAATTCTTTCTCTCGACCTCTCGCTGATCGTGGCGGGCACCAAGTACCGCGGGCAGTTCGAAGAGCGGTTGAAGACGATTATGAAGGAACTGATGGAGAGCCAGAACGCGATCGTCTTCATCGACGAGTTACACACGCTGGTCGGAGCCGGCTCCGCCGAAGGTTCTCTCGACGCGGCGAACATCCTGAAGCCCGCGCTGAGCCGCGGCGAGATCCAGTGCATCGGCGCGACGACGCCGGGCGAATACCGGAAGTCGGTCGAGAAGGACCGCTCGCTCGAGCGGCGATTCCAATCCATAAAAGTTTCCGCTCCGGGCGAGGACGAAGCGATCCGCGTGCTGCAGGGCGTTCGCGACCGCTACGAAAAGTTTCACGCGGTCAGCTACACGGAAGACGCGATCCGCTACGCCGTTTACCTGTCGAACCGTTACATTCCCGACCGCTTTCTGCCGGACAAGGCGATCGATCTGCTCGACGAGGCGGGCGCGCGCGTGAAACTGCGCCAAGCCATGCTTCCCGACGAAGTTGCGGAAGTGCAAAAGCGCGTGAAGTTCATCACGCACCGGATGGAAACGGCGATCGCGAACCACGAATTCGAGAAGGCGCGCTTCTACTCGGAAGAAGAACGGAAGGAAAAGGAGCACCTGCGGGTGCTGAGGGAAAAGCTGAAAATCGACGATTCGTCGACGGGCGTGGTCACGCGCGAAGACATCGAGGAAGTGGTGGCGCGCTGGACGGGGATCGCGGTCACGTCGATCAAAGAAGACGAACAGCAGAAGCTGCTGCGCATCGAAGAAGAGCTGCACCGCCGCATCATCAGCCAGGACAAGGCCATCACGGCGCTGGCGAGAGCCATTCGCCGCAGCCGCGCGGGGCTAAAAGCGCCGGGACGCCCGGTCGGCTGCTTCCTGTTCCTCGGGCCCACCGGCGTGGGCAAGACCGAAGTCGCGCGAAGGCTGGCCGAGTTCCTGTTCGGCAGCGAAAAATCGCTGATCCGCTTCGACATGTCGGAGTACATGGAGAAGCATTCGGTATCGAAGCTGATCGGCGCGCCTCCGGGATACGTGGGCTATGAAGAAGGCGGCCAACTGACCGAGCGCGTACGCCGCACACCCTATTCGGTGATCCTGCTCGACGAGATCGAGAAAGCGCACCCGGACGTCTACAACATCCTGTTGCAGGTCTTCGAGGATGGGCAGCTGACCGACGGGCTCGGCAACACGGTTGATTTTCGCAATACGATCATTATTATGACTTCGAACATCGGGGCGCGGCAGCTGCAGAAGCAGTCGGGTCTCGGCTTCCAGTCGGCGGATGAGCTTGCCGCGTCAAAGAGCCAGGACGACATGGTGATGGGCGAGGTCAAGCGCGTGTTCAATCCGGAATTCCTGAACCGGCTGGACGAAGTGATTCTGTTCAACTCGCTCACGGACCAGGACCTGTTGTTGATTATCGATTTGCTCGTGGGTCAGATGAACGAGACGCTGGTGCATCGTCAGGTGCAAGTTGCAATCACGCCTGAAGCGCGCCAGTGGATTCTCGAGAAGACCTGCGGCGACCGGAATTACGGCGCGCGGCCTCTGCGGCGCGCGTTGCAGAAATACGTCGAAGACCCACTGTCGGAAGCTCTCATTCAGGGCGAACTGCAGAGGCCGGCGACGCTGGAAGTTTATCTCTCCGGCGATGGCCTTGCGTTTCGTCCCGTAGTGGAAGCAACCCCGGTGGCCCACTAAGAATCCTACACGCGCGAGCCGGGTAAGACCAATCCGGCGGGGGAGCAAAAAATCTTGGGCGGGGAACTGCGGCCTTGACGCTACTCAAGGCGGCCAGCAGGAGAATCTTTGCGCGCGCACTGGAGATTCTTGGAGTTGTGTGCCTGCTTTCCCTCGCCGTCGGGCAAACCCTTTGGGCGCAAGAAGCGGCCCAATCCAACGCACCCCAATACATAATCCAGCGCATTGAATTCATCGGGACTCGCCGCATACAGCGCGACACGCTGCTCGCGCGAATCTTCACGCGGCCGGGCGATCCCTACAATCCCGAGGGGCTTCGCCGCGATTTTCAAGCCCTATGGAACACGCAGTTTTTTGAAGACATCCGGCTCGAAGTGGAGGACAGTCCGGACCAGCCGAACGGGAAGATCGTCCTGTTCTACGTGACGGAGCGGCCGATCATCCGCCGGATCGAGTACAAGGGAAACAAGTCGATCACGGAATCGGACATCCTGGACGCCTTCAAGCAGAAGAAAGTGGGGCTTTCCGTCGAGAGCCAGTTCGATCCGACGAAAATCAAGCGGGCGGAGGTGGTGATCAAGGAGTTGCTGGCCGAGCACGGGCGGCAGTTCGCCACGGTGAAGCCAACCTACGAACGGATCGCCGCCACGAACGCCGTCAAACTCGTGTTCAACATCGACGAAGGCCCCAAAGTCAAGGTCGGAACCATTACGATTGTCGGCAACAAGGCGTTCTCCACCCGGAAGATCATCCGCTCGATGAAGCACGATCGTCCCGTTTCGATCCCGCTGTGGCTGACCGACATTCCGATCATGAGCAAGACCTTCGACCGGCCGAAGCTCGACGAGGACCTCGAAGTCGGCGTGCGCGGCCTCTATCAGGACCACGGCTACTTCAAGGTCGACGTGGACGTGAAGGATCTGAAGACTGTGGACGTGAACCGCGCAGGGGTTCCCGGCCCGTGGCCCGGCTTTGGCGCCAAACACGGGAAGGCGACGAACATCACGATTTCCATCCAGGAGGGCGAGCAGTACCACATGGGCAAGCTCTCCTTCCGCAGCGCCGACCCGGACACGGGGCTGATCTTCAAGCCCGAATTCCTCCAGAGAGTTTTTCCGCTGAAAGAAGGCGACATTTTCGATGCCGACAAGATCCGCAAATCGCTCGACACTTTCCGGAAACTGTACGGCGATTACGGCTACATCGATTTCACGGCGGAGCCGCTTTTCGACGTGAACGACGCGAAAAAAGTCGTCAACCTCACGCTCCAGTTCGACCAGCAAAAGCAGTTCTTCGTGAGGCGCATCGAATTTTCCGGCAACACGACGACCCGCGACAAAGTGATTCGCCGCGAACTTTTGCTGGATGAAGGACAGGTATTCAGCAACCGCCTGTGGGAATTGAGCCTCCTTCGCCTGAACCAGCTTGGTTACTTCGAGACGATCAAGCCCGAGAACGCGGAGCTGAAGCGCAACGTCAAGGCCGGAACCGTGGACATCAATCTGAAGCTCAAGGAGAAAGGCAAGCAGTCAATCAGTTTCAACGGCGGCGTGAGCGGGCTTGCCGGAACGTTTATCGGATTCTCCTACCAGACGAACAACTTCCTCGGGCTAGGCGAGACGCTTACACTCTCGGCGCAGGTCGGCAACATCCAGACCGACATCCGGTTCGGATTCACGGAACCGTATCTGTTCGACCGGCCCATTTCGACGGGGTTCACGGTGTTTGCGGACAAGTTCGACTACAACACCGCGCGGCAGGAAGGATTGTTGCTGGGCCAGCAGGTCGCGATCGATCCCGCGCTACAGGAAAACTACAATACGAATTCGAAGGGATTCACGGTTTTCGCGAGCTATCCACTTCGCCGCTCCGCTTTCACGCGCATCGGAGTGCAATACGGCTGGTCGACGACCAACATTACTCCATTCAGCCAGTCGGCGACGCTGCTGTTCGAGTTCACGAAGTTCACGAGCCTGGCGGGTCCTTCCGCGCTGAACGGAATCCGCGTGAGCCAGATCTCCCCGAACATTTCCTACAGCACGGTCGACAGCCCGGTCTATCCGACGCACGGAAAGAGCATCTATTACGGGACCAGTTTTGCGGGGGGACCGCTCCAGGGGAATGTCGATACGATCAGCAATACCTTCACGATGTCCTACTATCACCCAACGTATCACAGGAGGAACGTCGTCGCGCTGCGCGTGCAGAGCGCGATGATCAGCGGATACGGAGGAAAAGAGGTCCCGCCCAATAACCGATTTTATCTGGGCGGCGAGCAGGACGTCCGAGGCTACGAGTTTTATACGATCTCGCCTTTTGTCTTCATTCCGTATTCGACGAGCACAACCGTGTCCTTCTACAATCCTTTCAAGGTAGGTGCATCCGGGCCGACCCTGGAGACGCTTCCCGTCAACGTCCTGGAGTTTGTTCCCACACGGCCGGGCGGGGACTTGCAGGGCGTGCTGAATGCCGAATACCGAATCCCGCTCGTAAAATCCTACGTGAGCCTGAGCTTTTTTCATGATATCGGCCTGAACGGCATCATGAGGAGATCTCAACTCCAACTCGATCCTTCGGCAACCGCTTTGCTGTCGGAGCAGTATCCGAACGCAGATTTTCCGTGCCAGCCGCTGGGTGCTCCCTGCGTACGCATCCCGAACAACCTGCCCGTGGCCGGAGGCACGAACTTCCGGCCGCACACCTCGGCAGGGATCGAGTTTGACTTCCAGATACCGATCATCCAGGCGCCGTTTCGCATCTATTACGCGTACAATTACCTGCGCCTGAATGAGACTATAACGCCGCCGCAGGGCGCCTTTTATGTCCAGCCGGACGTGCGGGCATCCTTGGAACAATTGGGCGTTTACAACAGCGTGGTTGTGCCGGCAATTCAGAGTTTCTTGGAGCAAACACGGTCGTCGCAGACAATTCCGCCGGGTCTGCTGGAACCAAAGACCTCGCTGCGGTTTGCAGTGAGCCGGACATTCTGATGTGGCGGCACGATGAGCCGCGAGGAACACAACCGCGAAGGGGCTGGCGCCTCGCGCGAATCGAAAATCGAGTGGAAATTGTCGGAGGAAGGCACATGAGACTGTGGGGATTGGGCGCGGCGATGCTCCTCGCCGTCGCGGTTGCAGGCTGCGGGGGGAATTCCGCGGCGATCGCGGTCACGGTGAGCCCGTCTCCTGCGACGGTGCTGCTGAGCAGTTCACTGCAGTTTGGCGCCTCTGTTTCGGGCGTTTCAGCCACCACGGTGTACTGGCAGGTTTGTCTCCCCGCAGCCACGACCTCAAGCAGCAGTTCTCCTCCTGCAAACACGAAGCCGACCGACTGCACGCCGATTCCCGGGATTACGGCGCCAAAGGGGACGACCGTGCTGACGGGGTATGGCACCATCACGCAAACCGGATTCTATACGGCTCCTTCGGTGCTGCCCACGCCGAACACGGCGGTCATACTGGCAACCAGCACGGTGAACACGAACGCGTTTATCACGGCCAACCTCACGATCGAATCGGGCGTCACGGTTCAGGTTAATCCCACGACCGCCACCCTCGGTCCGAATGAATCCTTTCAGTTCACGGCGACCGTCAACGGAACGTCCAACACCGCCGTTTCGTGGGCTTTGAGCACCACCGCAACAGGCAACCCACCTCTGGGTTCGATCAGCACAAGCGGGTTCTATACGGCCCCCCCTTCCGCCGCCACGGTGACGGTCACGGCGACCTCCAGCGCGGATTCCACCCAAAAGGGAACGGCGACGGTTACGGTCACATCCGGGGGCGCGCCGACACTGACAAGCCTCAGTCCCGAAGTTGCAGCGCAGGGATCCGCCCAGCAGGATATATATCTGAACGGCACGAACTTCGACAACGATAGCCAGGTGATTGTCACAGTCCCGAGTCAGCCGCCCGTCACGATGCCGTCCGCGTCCGTCTTCTTTATCAGCGCCACGCTACTGCGGACGACGCTTCCGGCGAATCTGCTGGCAACGGCGGGACAGGTCTCCATTCAGGTGCAAAGCGCGACCACTCCTCCAAATTTTTCCGGGACGTTGCCCTTAAACGTTTTTGCGGTGCGGCCGGCGCTAGTTGCTTCTTCGCCCGACAGCGTATCTCAGAACAACGCGAACACCAGCGTCGCATTGACAGGTGGATTTTTTTCGAACACAACGAATCCTACGAGCGTGACGTTTGACGATCAGATAGTCGCCGCGACGTTTGGCAGCAGCCGGCAGATGTCGGTGACAATTCCGGCGGGTGATTTGAGCGCACCGGGATTGCATTCCATCGTCGTCTACAACCCAGGAGTTGCGGCCGGCGAGCCGTCCATTTCCGCCTTGAATGTTGGGGTTACGCCGACTCAGGGTTTGATTCCGGCATCGCCGGCCGGAGCGGCCATTGGTGTCGGCAACGGGCCATCCGCCGTGGCCATTGACCGGGTGGACGGCATTGCCGTGGTGGCGAACACTTCCAGCAACTCGATCTCGCGCGTGAATCTTCCGAGCGGCCCAAAGATTACAGGGGACATCACGGTGGGTACGAATCCCACGGGAGTAGCGGTGGATGACCTGTTGGCCGATCCCGTCGCGCTGGTGGTGAACAATACGGATCAGACTGTCTCCGCGATCGACCTGACCACGCTGAATCGATCCGCGCCGCTCAACGTTTCGATTGCCTCGGGCACGAATCCGCCGCTGCCCTACGCGATCGGCGTCAATCCGCTCACGCACCGCGCGATTGTGGCTTACCAGTCCACGAACGAGGCCATGATCCTGCGTGTTTCCGTCACCGGCGGCGTGCCGTCGGTGACGGAGGTCCAAACAATCGGGGGCAGCTTGAGCAACTTCAGCGGCACGGGAGCGAATCCAGCCGTGGCCGTCGACCCACGTCTGAACTGGGCCATCGTTACGCCGGGCGGCGCAGGGGAGATCAACGTCGTGGACCTTGGCGCGGACCCGAACCCAAGCACGGGGGATCTGGTTGGGCGGATGCCGCAGGCGATCGCAAGTCTTGCGGTTTCGCCAACCGTGCAGGGTGTCGGGATCGATTCCGAGACGCACGAGGCGTTTCTATCCGATCCTAAGCTGGGAACGCTTACGACGTTCAGCTTCCTCGACAACACGGTTACCACGGTCACCACGGTTCCTGTGAATGGCGCGCCGGTGAACCAAGCGGGTTTCGGCGCCGCCGCGGCCGATGCGCTCGAGAATGTGGGCATCGCAGTCAATTCCAGCAGCGGGACTGCGGCCATCGTCGATTTGGAAAACAGTGTCGTGTTGCAGACGGTGACGGGAGTGGGGAATTCGCCCCAAGCCGTCGCGGTCGACCCGATCAGCAATGAGGCAGTGGTCGTGAATCAAGCGGGCAATACGGTGAGTTTTGTTTCGCTCAGTGATCCGGCGACGGACCCGATCAAATCGCTGCAGATCGTGGAGGCGAGCCCGGCCACTGTATTTGGAGGGCCTAGCGCTGCGAACACCCAGTTGACGATCATCGGAGGAGGCTTCACGGCCGGCTCGCAAGTGCTTTTGGATGGAACTGCGCTACCGGGGGCCGACGTGAGTGTTGTGAGCGCGCGGAAGATCGTCGCGACCGTTCCCGGAACCATGCTCGAATCCGCGCGGCGCTACATCGTGCAGGTGGTGAACTCGGCCAGTGTGGTGTCAAACGTGACAGATCTGACCGTGATCCAACCCATCGCTGTGGGGACGACTCCAGTCGGCGTCGCCATCGATACCGACCGCGACCTTGCTGTTGCCACGAATTCAGGAAACGGCACGGCATCCCTTATCTCTCTGGCGGCGCCGAGTGGGACGGAGTCGCCGGAATCGCTGGGCCCCGTTGGATTGATCGGCTCGCCCATTTTAGTGGGCACTGCGCCGGAAGGCGTCGCGGTCATTCCGCGCCTCGGGCTGGCAGTAGTGGGCAATAACGGGAGCAACAACGTCTCGCTCATTGATCTTGTGCAGGAAGCTTTGCAGGAGACCACGGCCTCAGGCTCATCCTGCGGCACCGCCGCAGGCGATTGCGGGCAGGCCGGCGTGGCAATCAATTGGGACTCCGGAGTCGCGGTTGTGGCGAACAGCACGTCCAACAGCGTGAGTTTCGAGACGCTGACTCCCCGGAGTTCCCCGGGTGGGACGTCGACAATCTCGACCGCGAATTCCATTTCCGTCGATCAAGATCCGGTTGCCGTGGCGGTCGATCCGAATCCAGTTTTGGCTCCCCAGGGCTATGCGGCCGTGGCCACCGATTCGCAGGCAAGCAGCGTTGAGTTTCTGAATATGTCCACGTCCGGGACCGCCGGACGCACCGCGGGATCGGGATTGCAAAACCCGACCGGCATCGTGTTCGATCCCGTGAATCAGGTGTTTCTCACGGCAAACAGCCTGCTGAACAACGTGGTCATCATCGATCCCGCCACGTTCATTCAGACGCCGGTGAGCGTGGGAATTGCGCCGACATCGATCGATTACGATTACCAGACGAGCACGCTTGTCACGGTCAACTCGCCGAGCCGCACGATGTCTATCCTCAACTATGTGTGCCCGCCGAGCAGCTCCGCCCCCTCGGCGTGCCTGGGTACGAAGGTGCGCGTCGTGCTGGGACTGGGTGGAAACTTGACGTCGCCGCTGGCTTCGGGCGCAAACGCGGTCGCGATCGATCCAAAGCTGAATCTCGCTGTTGTCGTGGACCCTGACAACAACCGCGTTTTGCTGGTCCCGCTGCCGCACTAGGGTGATATGCCTCATTGGAAGCGGGCCAACCGCGCGTCTTAGCCTGGCATCCGACGGTGGAGAGACCCGAGCCAACCGAAGATTTGCGCGGCTCGGCGGGCCGAATCCAATTGACCGTGCTCTGAATTCGCAGCTATAATCCCCCATTTGTGTTTGGCGAACTTTTGCGAACAGTGTAAACCGAGGAGTGAGAATGAAGATTCGAATGGCAGTTCCGATCCTGGCGATGTTTCTCGCGACGCCCGTGCTTCACGCGCAATCTAGCGCCGCAAGCGGCCAGGTTCCGGCGAAGGTGGGCGTCATCAATCTGCAGGCCGCGATCACGGGTACGGCGGAAGGTAAGCAGGCCGGAGCGGAGTTGCAATCGCAGTTTGCGCCGCGACAAACCGAATTACAGAATCTCCAGAAGCAGATCGAGGAAGACCAGAGTCGTCTGCGCACCGGCCAGACGACGCTGAGCGACGAAGAGCAGGCGCGTCTCACGCGCGAATACAGTGTTCTCACGCGAACGCTGCAGCGCAAGAGCCAGGAAGCGCAGGATGACTTCAACGACGCGCAGCAGGAAATCGTCAACCGCATTGGGCGGAAGATGGTCGAGATCCTGGACAAGTATTCGAAGGAAAACGGCTACGCCGTCATCCTGGACAGTTCCTCGCAGCAGACCCCGATCCTCTACGAGGCTAACCAGATCGATGTAACGCAGGATATTGTCCGGTTGTACGACCAGAGTTATCCGGTGAAGGCTGCCGCGTCGACACCGTCAAAGCCGACGACGCCCAAACCGGCCGCGGCCACGCCCGCGACTCCGAAACAGTAGGGCCGGGCGGGCCTTCACGCAGCAGGTTCGGTTATCATGAGTCGTTGTTGACGCCGACAACGCAATTGTCGCAATTCTTCGCGAGAGCGAATGAGGAGGAGCGGCATGGCACTTTCCGTGGGAGCTCCGGCTCCCGATTTTTCTCTGAAGGACCAGGATCAGAAGGAAGTGAAGCTCTCCGATTTTCGGGGCAAGAAAAACGTCGTCATCGTCTTCTACCCCCTGGATTGGAGCCCGGTCTGCACCAACGAACACGCCTGCTTCGTGAATGACTTGAAGCGCTTCGAACAGCTCGACGCGCAAGTGCTCGGCGTCAGCGTCGATAGCGTCTGGTCGCACAAGGCATTCGCCGAAAAGATGGGCATCCACTATCCACTGCTCGCGGATTTCCAGCCGCGGGGAGCCGTTGGCGAGAAGTTCGGCGTGTATCTTGCGGACAAGGGAATCACCGGGCGCGCTATCGCCGTCGTGGACCGCAGCGGCAAGGTCGCGTGGTTCAAGAATTACGATATCCCGACCGTGCCGGATGTGAAGGAAGTCGCGGACGTTCTCGCGAAGGTGCAGTAAGACCTGACGCGCGATACGCCTCTTACGGCCGCGGAGGCGCAGCGTTCGAGGCCGGCTTTTCCGCAAATGTGCGGATGAAGTCCACCACTAGCCAGCGCTCTTGCTCGTTTAGCTTGTCCTCGAAGGCCGGCATGGGACGGCGTCCCTTGGTGATTTCCCAGAAAAGCTCCCCGTCAGTCAGGGCGCGCATCTTTTGCGTGTCAGTGAAATCGCCGGGAGCGACGGAAAGCTCCGCAGCCTTCTCACCTTTCCCGTCGCCATGTTTCCCGTGGCACCGCTGGCAGTGCTGCCGATAGTTCCGCTCTCCGGCGACGATAGCGTCGGCCGTGGGAGGCACTGGGTTCTTCAGCCTTCTTGCCGCCGCGCGGGTGTTCCACCGGGTGACGGCATGCACTAAGGCCGCCACGGCAACCAGCAGAACGAAAAGCAGAGCCGCCAAGAGCGGCTTGCGATTTTTCTTCCTTGTCGTTTCGGTAGCCACGATTTTCTTGTGCGCGCCCGCCACTGAGCGAAGGGCTGAATCCGGCGAAAAATTCTCGCATAGCCGCTCCGGATCTCCAACTGGCCATCATTCGCTCCTCAGGGCGACGCGTGGATGGCGCCGAGCACCGAAATCAGAACGACCACGAGCATCGCGATAACATAGATCCGGAGCCCCCAGAGCAACATCCGCGCAGCGAACGAAAGATTGCGGCGCCCAAAGCGCGTCTGCCGCTTGGCCGCAACAACCTGGTCCGCTTCCAGCAGCGATAGAACAACGCTTGGGTCTTTCAGGTTCGGACGTTCGCTGCCGGCGGTGGTTAGCTCGAGTTGGGGTGTGTTCGTGTTGGAACCCGCGTGATCTGATTTCGCTTTTCCATCCATGAATCTGCTGTCCTTTCGAGAGCGTACTTTGCTTCCGCGTACTTGAATCAGCTGCCAAACCACTTCGGGAACACCGTCGCGACGCCAAAACCGATACCGGCGCAGACGAGAAGCACCGTCACAGCCACGCCCGCTACGTTCGCCCATACACCGTTAACGTACTCGCCCATCACTTCCCGATCGTTCACCAAAAGCAGCAGAAAGGCCAGCGCCGGGGGCATCGCAAGCACGGCGATCACGTTCACCGTCAAGACGACGAATTCGAGCGGAAAGCGGGGAATCAAAACCAGCGCGGCCGCGGCACAGGCCGAACCCAGTAGAGTCAGATAGAACGGCCATGCCTCGCGCAGAGGCCGGTTCAGGCTGTGTCCGGTTTGGAAGACTTCGCCAAACGCGTAGGCCGAAGAAGTGGAAATTGTGATGGCCGCCACCATCCCGGCCTCGAAAATGCCCAACGCGAATAAAGAAGCGCCCACGTGGCCAATCCATGGTTCCAGAGCCTGGGCGAACTGGGCCGCTTGGAAGTCGCCGGCGCCGATTCCGTGATGAAACAGCGGCACGGTGGCGAGAACTGCTGCAATGGCGAAGACCGTTGCTAGCAGTACGCCGAGGAACGTGTCGAGCCGGCCGGCATTGATGTCGCGCGGTTGCATGCCCTTGTCCACGACCGCGCTCTGCTGGAAGAAAAGCATCCATGGCGTCACCGTCGCGCCGATGTCGGCCAGGATCAGCACGAGAATCTCGTAGCGGCTTCCACCGGGCAGCGGCATCCATGTCAGCAGAGCGTGACCCGTTGCGCGCCAGTCGGGATGCGCGAGGATCGCGGCCGGAATGAAAAGGCCGTTGAAAATAGCGAGACCCATCGTGATTCGCTCCCAGGTCCAATACCGGCCAGTCGCGATCACACCGACCACGATCACGAGCGCTCCTCCAACAGCAAACACCGGGCGAACGCCGAAGAAGCCCAGCCCCGCGCGCACTCCTATGAACTCCGTGACGAGCGTGAGGAAGTTTCCCAGCACCAGATCGCCCATGGCAAAGAATCCCCAGAATTTCCCGAAGCGATCGAAGATTAATTCGGCGTGTCCACGGTGGGTGACCGCTCCCAAGCGCACGGTCATTTCTTGGACGATATAACCCATCAAAAACGTCAGAATGATAAACGGCATGAAGAAACCGATGCCAAAGCGCGCACCCGTGGCTGAGTACGACAACATGCTCGGCGCATCGTTCTCGCCCAGGAAAACGAGGACTCCCGGCCCGATCAGGAGCCAGAGCAACCGGAACCCGCCGAACGTTTTCGATCCGTGTTCACGCCATCGGGCGCGGGCCACTTGCCAGCGATCTCGAGCGCGGTCCAAATCCTCATGGGTAAGAAGGCCGATCAAATCGCTTGCGACGGGGGATGCAGCAGCGGATTCCGTGGTGGGGTGAGCCGGGCGGTACGCTGAAACTTCCGGCTTGTTCCTTGAATCGTCCATAGTTAAGCGAGATAAACCTTCAATATAAACTACGCTTAACCTAGTCGGCCGTCAATCCCATGAATTGCGATGTGTCCAAAAGATGGACGAGCGCAATTCAGGCTTTGCTATAGTGAGCGGGAGGTAACGAACCGCAAGGAGAGAGCGAATGCCCGAGACACCGAAACAACAGATGCAGATCAAAGCCGACGAGAAGGAGCTGCTCGGCCAGTATTCCAACCTTGCCGTCATTCACCATAATGCGGAGGAATTCACGCTGAATTTCATCTACATGTTTCCCACGGTGCCGCAAGGCAAGCTCGTGGCCAGCCTGATCGTCAGCCCCACGCACGCGAAACGCCTGATGCGGGCGTTGCAAGAGAACGTCGCTCGATACGAGAAGCAGTTTGGGACGCTGCCCGAGGGCCCGGGTCCGGCCACGGAACCCAATGTGGGATTCGTACAATAGCGCGCAGGTACGGCAAGAGACGGGGATTTTAGGGGGCAGGCGCGGCGACGACCCAATATCCGGTCTGTTCCACTAATTCAAGGCCAATCGCAAAGCCTGTTTCAGGGGCCCCCTGGCAATAGGAAACACGCGCCACAGCGCGGAACGAACCCGCTGGCGTTGTAACGATCAAGCGGTCGTTGGCCTTCCATCGGCGCGTGCTCAATACGCGCGCTCCGCACGAACTGACATTTTCGGTAAAAGTAGTCTCTGTCCCCGGGAGAGCCGCATGACCGCTGATGTGAACACCGACTTCCATGGGAATCCGCGTTTCGCGGCGCGAAATCGCGTAGGTTTTCACAGCGCCGATCCCGAGTGCCATGTCCAAGTCCTCTTTTCTGCTTACAGGCAAGCCGCCAGGTGGCTGAAGCGAAACTTCCGTTCTGCCCGGCCCTTCATTTCATACAAAGCGCGATCGGCGGCGCCTAAGAGCTGTTCAATCGATGTCCCGTCTTGAGGATAGACCGCCTGCCCGACGCTGACGGAGATGAAGGGTTCCTGGCAGTCTTGCATCAGACGCTCGCAAATTCGAGCCGCGGCCTGCTCGGCTTCGCGCCCGCCCGCCTCCGGTAAAACCAGGACAAACTCGTCGCCGCCGTACCGCGCGGGCGTATCGATGGAGCGGCTGCTGTTGCGCATCACAATTCCGAGGCGCTTGATAGCTTGGCTTCCCGTGAGGTGGCCGTACCTGTCGTTGATTTTCTTCAGCCCATCGAGATCGAAGAGCAAAACCGCGAAGTTGCGGCCCGTCCGGCGCGAACGCTGAATTTCGTTTTCCAACACGTCGAATAACCGGCGGTGATTCGCGAGACCGGTGAGCGAGTCCGACACGGCCAGATGGCTTACCTGATCGAAGAGCGCGGCGTTGTCAAGCAGCGTTCCGCCCAGAACGACTACATAGCTGGAGATCATGAGAACGTGCGCGACAGTGTAAGGGGCGTCCAGCATGCGTTGCGACTGGCTCATCGTGACGTGGCAGAGGATGTTCAGCCCGGCGGCGATGAACAAAGCACGGTCGAGGACGGCATTCGCGCGCTGGAGACGCCAGCCGAATCCCACCGTTGCTGCCACGTAAATCGCAGCTGGAAGCAGATCCCAAGGCCGCGGCACGATCGCGCCCGGCTGAATTTCCGGCGCGGCCGGCAGCATGAAATAAAACACGCTGGTCAAGTACGCCACCGCCCCGACGATCAACATCACGCCGGCAATTTCCTTTCCCGGATCACGCGACACGGGAATACGGCGTTCGACTGCCAGCGCCGCCAGCAGCAGCACGCCCAGCAGTGTCCGGCCC
>Ga0187864_10000871_pt1 | contig 31875 bp, 34 predicted proteins | sample June2016WEW_11_4_FD_132985 | JGI IMG/M metagenome (GOLD analysis project Ga0187864, IMG submission 132985) | Peatland microbial communities from SPRUCE experiment site at the Marcell Experimental Forest, Minnesota, USA - June2016WEW_11_40 | ecosystem: Environmental > Terrestrial > Soil >...
ATCGACAATCGAAAATCGGCAATCCCGCTAGCCTTGCGTCCGGAGTTTCAGGCGGCTCTTGTTCGATTCCATGAAGGCCTTGAGGTCTTCGGCGGTCTCAAGCAGCTTCATCCACTGTTCGTAATAGAGGGTCACCGGAAAGCGTCCCAGACCATAAACGCTTACGCCGCCCTTCTCGCCGACTTTAAACTCGAGCTTGCCGGTGCGCTTCGATCCCACTTGCTTCTCGAGCTCAGCAATTCTGGCCCTCAACTCCTCACTTGTTTGTTCCGCCATCGGATGCATCCTCCTTGTGGTGACAGGCTGCCGTCAGTTCTGCTTCGAGCGCCGACTGCATGTACGCCAGAATCTGTCCGAGCCTGCACCACCGCACTTCAAACCTGGAGCATATCATAGCCGATTTCGGAAGGCAGTGGTTAGTGGCTAATGGCATTCCAGAATAGCCTTCGGAGGGGGGCAGGCATGCCCAGAGACAGCACGTCTACGCTGCATCAAAAGGCACTCCTTGTGGTGCGGGCGTCTCGCCCGCTTGGGCGCGGGCATTCCTTTGTTGCGCTCAGGGCGGGCTCTGCCTGCGCGCGGGAGCGGGACGCTCCCGCGACAGCGGGCGAGACGCCCGCGCCACAGGACCAACTGGGCTGAAAGTACTCTTGACCCAATTGTGTTCCTGTTGGCAAGATGGTAACCTGGGGAAGCGGGAGAACATCCCGCCGTGGGGATTAGAGCGATGAAGTGTCCAATCACAAGGATTGCCGCCCTGGCCATGCTTGTTGCCTGGGGAGTAGGTGTTGTCCTGGCGCAGGACTCACCTGGTTCGGAGTCACTGGCAGACTTGGCGCGCCAAGCCAAAGCGCAGCGGGCAAAGTCACGTGAAAAATCCAAGCTTTACACCAACGAAGACATCGAGGCGCTCCCGCCTCTGCCCATGAGCACTACTGTCGTCCCGCCGGGGGAGCCAACTGCCCAGTCTACAACCGGCAACAAGGCCGGGAACGATGCCCTGAAGGCGCGCCCCGCTGAGGCCGGCAGCGTAAAGCACGGAGAAGAATACTTTCGCGCCCGAATGGGCAAACTCGAGGAGCGTCTGGAGTTGGACCAACGGGAAGTCACGATTTTCCAGCAGGCATTGGGCCAGAGCCAGATGATGTATTACTCCGATCCCGTCCAAGGCTTGTTACAGTCGAGCGGGCCCACTGCCATGTCCGACGTCCACAGCCAGCAAGACCAGATCGCCAAGAAGCAAGCGGACGTTGCTGCGGATCAAGCGGCCATCGATAACCTTCAAGAAGAACTGCGCCGCGCGGGTGGCGATCCTGGCTGGCTTCGTAATGTCCCTCCCGGGGAGCCGAGGGCAAGCACTACAGAGCAGCCCGGAGCCCAGGGCGAGAAAAACTGGGATGCACGATTCAAGGTGGCGCGCGCCCGACTGGCGGACGCCGACGAACAGCTACAGGTCACCCAAGACGAACTAAAACTTCTGCGGATCCGGGATGTGCGCACCCTCAACTCCAGCTCGAAAGCAGAGTTGGACGGCAAGGTCAAAGACAAAGAAGACGAGGTGGCGCAGAAACAACAGGACAAGGACGAGGCCCAGGAAGCTCTGGAAAAGCTGCAGCAAGAATTTGACGCTGCGGGCGCGCAGGAAGACGTCGTGAAGCGGTAGGCAGCCGCTCCTGCCGCGTTACTCAATCGGAGAAAGCGCGCCAAACCAATGACGTCATGCTGAGCGTAGCGAAGCATCCCCGCAGTTTGCCGACGGAAGCAACTGTGGAGACCCTTCGCTGCGCTCAGGGTGACACACCAGTGACTGTCCCACCTTTTTCGGCGGCGCGATCTAGCTGGCTTTCTCCGCCAGATGAAGGGCCGCGATCCCGCCTGTAAAATTCAGATAACGGACGTTCTGAAAACCCTGCGCACTCAGCAAGTCTGCCAGCGCCTGCTGGTTGGGGAACCTGGCCACAGAATCTTGAAGGTACTGGTAGGGTCCGGGAACGCCGGAAATCCAGGTTCCAACCCGCGGCAACAGATTGCGGAAATAGAAGCGAAACAGCGGCCCCAAGACTACCCCTCGGACCTCAGAGAACTCGAGAATGGCCAGCAGCCCGCCCGGCCTGAGCACCCGGCGGATCTCCGCGAGGCCAAGCGAGTAGCTGGCCAAGTTGCGAAAACCGAAGGCGAGCGTGACGAGGTCCAGAAACGCATCAGGAAACGGCAAAGCCAACGTATCAGCTTCCAGGAACAGCGTCGAATGCCGCCGGGCCTTTGTCCTTGCGAGGAGAAGCATAGGGCGGCAGAAGTCCGTTCCGAATACCCTGCCGGCGGAATGATGTTCCAGTTCGAAGGCCAGATCGCCCGTACCGCAACAAAGGTCAGCGGCGCTCGAACCGGGGCGCTCCAGAATGTGGCGCAGAGCCTTGGCGGTAGCTTTCCGCCACGCCACGTCTCGGCCCAGCGAAAGGAAATGGTTCAGGAAATCGTAACGCGGCGCGACCGACGCAAACATCTTCCGTATGGCGCGGGCAGTGGATTCAGTGGGCTTTGGAGAACCACGATGGCCGGAGACCGGTTGAAGGTGGGGAGGGTCATTCATGTCAGCCGCCCCGCTGCACTTCCCGGAACGCCGTTTCGACGAGGCTGGTGGGGACCTGCTCTGAAATCCTGACTTTGCCGATTCGTTCAGGAATAACCCAATGAATACGCCCGCCGACCGCCTTTTTATCCTGAGGCAACAGATCCAGGATTCGCCGTACCGCAAGGCCTTGAAGGCTGGGCAAGGGGCCGATGTCGCGCACCAGTCGGGCGATCCGCTCGCTTTCGGCGCGCTCGGCCGCTCCCAACAACTCTGCCAGGCGCAGCACAATCAGAATCCCCCAGCCCACCGCCTCCCCATGCAAGAACCGCCTGTAGCCGCTTGCTTCCTCGAGGGCATGAGCGAAGGTGTGGCCCAGGTTGAGGACGCGGCGCAGGTCAACTTCGCGTTCATCGCGGCTCACCACGTCGACTTTGACCTTTGCCGCTCGCGCTAGCGTGTCCGCCAGGCTGCGCGCGTGCTTCGGGAGAAGGTACGATGACGTGGCTTCGAGCTGTTTAAAAAAGCCGGGCCCCGAAAGGATGGCGTGCTTGGCGACTTCAAAGAAGCCGGAACGAAACGCGCGCTCATCGAGCGAAGTCAGAACCTCAGGCTCCGCCAGCACCAGGCGGGGCGGGTAGAACGTCCCGAGGAGATTTTTCATGGACCGTACGTTGACCGCGGTTTTGCCGCCGATAGCGCTGTCCACCTGGGCCAAGACCGTGGTAGGAATCTGGACGTAATCGATGCCGCGCATGTAAATGGAGGCCACAAAGCCGCCCAAATCGCCAATGACTCCTCCCCCGAAGGCCAGCAGCAGTGAACGCCGGTCGGCCCGTTGCTTGAGCAATTCGGCCCCGACACGCTCCGCCATCATCATGCTTTTCGAATGCTCTCCGGACGGAACGAACACAGCCCGCGCGCTCTTCAGCTTGCTTTCGCGGAGAAATCTTTTTCCCCAACGCTCCCACAACGGCTTTTCCGTGAGGATGAAAATCGCCGAGTATCCGTCGTGAGGAAAATCGGCGAAAGCGCGCCACGCCCCGTGCCCCACGTTGACACTGTATTTGAAGCCCTTGGATGTTACCCAGAAGCGTTGCATAATCAACTACCAGCCCTCAGCCGTGAGCGATCAGCTCTCATGATTTGCTCGAAATGTTACTGATACCACGACATCACACCAGGCCGCAAGGGCGGCCGGTCCCTTCCCAATTCGTCGATAGCAGCCCCGCTGTAGGGGGACGGCTTGCCGTCCCCGCATTTCTGCTGGGCCAGACGTGGGTAGGGCAAGCCCTACCCCTACGGCGAGAATTGGGGGGCCGCCTTTCGACTTCGAGGGTGTCATCCTGAGGAGGCCCGATCTGATCGGGACGACGAAGGATCTCCGCCGTTCGCAGGCGTTGGGATAAACTGCGGAGATTCTTCGGCCCAACGAACAGGCTTCACAATGACATCGGGTGTTTGCCGGGCACTAAGCACTAACCACTAGCCACTACTCTTGTATCAGTTGCAGCCTTGTGGGGTGAAGGCTATGATTGAGGGGATATGTCCGGAAAGAAAGAACTGCAAGTTGATTTCCTGATTGTGGGCGGCGGGATTGCCGGCACGCGGGCGGCGCTTGAACTCGCCCCAGTCGGCGCGGTACTCGCGCTCACCAAAGGCGAACTCTACGAATCCAGCACGGAGTACGCGCAAGGAGGCATCGCCGCGGCGCTGGCTGAGGATGATGAAGTGGGACTGCACCTCGAGGACACGCTGCGCGCCGGCGACGGCTTGTGCAGCGAAAAAGCGGTGCAAATCCTGGTGAACGAAGGTCCGCAGCAGATCGAGCGGTTGATGGCCTGGGGAATGCGCTTCGATCGTGAAGGAAGTAAGCTGGCCTTCACGCGTGAGGGCGCTCACAGCCGTTCGCGCGTCCTGCATGCTCAAGGTGATTCCACCGGCAGCGAAATCCTCCGCGCCTTGATGGCCAGGGCGCGCTCCCGGCGCAGTATCCGGTTCCTGCCGCATTCCTTTGCGGTAGAGCTTCTGGTGGAGGATCGACGGGTCTGCGGAGTGACCTTCCTCGAGGAGAAAAGTTCCACGCTCAAGACCGTGCGCGCCGACGCGGTGCTGCTGGCGACGGGAGGATTGGGGCAGGTTTACAAGGAAACTACGAATCCCGAAGTGGCCACCGGCGACGGCGTGGCGATGGCTTATCGCGCCGGCGCGCTGTGCAGCGACATGGAGTTTGTGCAGTTTCATCCCACGGCCTTGTACGCGAAGCAGGCTCCGCGCTTTCTGCTCTCCGAAGCTTTGCGTGGCGAAGGCGCGTGTTTGCGCAACGTGCTCCTGGAACGGTTCATGCCCCGATATCACGAGGCCGCGGAATTGGCGCCGCGGGATATCGTCTCACGCGCCATCATCATGGAGATGCAAAAGACGGAAAGCGAGTGCGTCTACCTGGACATGACGGAGCTTGACGCGGGGCACGTGAAGAAGCGCTTCCCGCGGATTTATTCGACTTGCCTGAGCTACAACATCGACATTACCGCCGACCTGGTGCCCATTCGCCCTGCTGCACACTATGCCATGGGCGGAGTTGCCACCGACTTGCACGGCGCCACGACATTGCGCGGCCTGTACGCCGCCGGTGAGGTCGCCTCGACGGGTGTCCACGGCGCCAACCGGCTGGCCAGTAATTCCCTGCTGGAAGGCTTGGTGTTTGGCGCCCGGGCTGCCGCCGCAATGATCGAGCAAAGACGGGAATACACGCCGCCCTCGCCCTGCAAAGTTCCCAGCATTCATGCCGGCCATTCTGCTCCGCGACATGAGTCGAAGGCCTCCGTGAGCGAACCGGTTCGCGTGTCTGCGCAAAAATGCGCGGACGAGGTCCGTTCTATTATGTGGACTAACGTGGGCATCATTCGCAATGGTGACGAATCTTGCGACGCCCTGCGGCGGCTCAATTCACTTTATCTGGATTGCCCGTCAACTCCCTCCAGCCAGCTCCATGAGGCGCGCAATATTCTGGAAGTCGGCAGGATCATCACGCAATGCGCGCTAGCCCGGCAGGAGAGCCGCGGCGCCCACTATCGCTCAGATTTCCCTTTGAAAGTCGAAGGCGCACCCGCCAAACATTCGTTTGCTTCCAAAGACGCCCTGCTTTTCTTCGCGTAGACAGTTTTCAGCAATCAGTTCTCAGTATTCAGTTCTCAGTTTTCAGTTCTCAGCCACTCCCGTTGTCATCCTGAGCGAAGCGAAGGATCTCAGCAGTTGTCCGCAAATCGCTGAAGCATAAAAAACTGCGGAGATTCTTCGCTGCGCTCAGAATGACAGCGCAGGCTCGGCATGAGAGCAAGCTAGAAAATGCCAGCTAGTGTTTCGGTGGGGATTTATCCAATTCCTGAAGCGAGGCGGCTACGACCCGCCCTACGATCGTCAAGCTCAAGGGGCTGCAATGATCGAGTGTGTCCTGGGCGGTGTGCCAATAGCTCCCGTTGGGTCCGTAATCAAGATCGATCAGATCGAGAGCTGAGACGCCTGCGTTAACGAACGGGATGTGGTCGTCCTCGACCGCGCCCTGGCTGCCTACGAAGTACTTGGCGTAGCCGAGGTGCTGGGCGGTCTTGAAAACCAAATCCGTCAGCCAGGGGCTGGAGTTGGTTTCCCGGGGAATGCGCAACTGGGCATCGCCGATCATGTCCACCAGGATCAGCGCCTTGATGCGGCTGAGTTCCCCGCTCGCGGAGAGCTTCTCCACCAGGTGGCGGCTTCCATAAGTGTTATCGGTGCCTTCCCACTGAGTCCGGACCGCCTCTTCCCCGTCAAAGAAGACCAGCCAGTAATTCAAGGTGTGCTTTTGACCGTTCAGGACGCGAGCCAGCTCCAACAGAAGCGCGGCGCTGGAGCCGCCGTCGTTGGCTCCCACGAAACGGAAATCGTCGAATCGTTTGGTATCGTAGTGGCCGGCCACGATCACCGTCTCGCGACCCGTACCGGGAAACTTGGCGATGAGGTTGGCCATGGGAATTGGCCCGATGGGGGTTGACGCCGTGAAGGAATCTTCTTCCACCTCGGCCCCTGCGTCTCGAAGCTCATGAATGAGCCATTCACGCGCTTTGAGCAGAGCCGGGGAGCCGGAAGGCCTGGGGCCGAAGGAAACAAGGTGCTTAAGATCTTCGAAGGCGCGTCCACCGTTGAAGCCCGCCGGTTCGGCCGGTGTCAATGGCGAGGCAACACCGAGGCACACACATGCTGCGATCAGGACCAGGAAAGACCGCCGCGCCCTAGGTTTAAGCCTCAGCACTTTGTTTCTTCCGTTTCCTGCGCCAATAGACGAGCCAGGAAAGCCCGATGCTGATGATATAGAGCCCCACCATGGGAATCCAAAGCATGAAGAGTGTGGCGAAGTCCGGAGTGGGTGCGATGGCAGCGGCAGCGACAGCCGTCAGGAGCACCGCGTATCTCAGTTGCTTCAGGAGGAACTTGGGAGTGACAATTCCAAAGAACGAGAGGATGAGAATAATGACTGGAAGCTCAAAGACCACACCGACGCCAACGATGATGGTCATCGCGATACTCCAATACTCGTTGATGGTCACCATCGGTTGGAAGTCGTGGCCGAACGTCAGCAGGAATCGCAAGCACGGAGGGAAAGCCAGCTTGTAAGCAAAGAGTCCGCCGGCGATGAACAATCCGCTCGTTAGCCCGACGAACGGCCACACATAGCGCTTTTCATGCCGGTATAGACCGGGAGAAATGAAGAGCCATAGCTGATAAAGAACGTAAGGCGAGGCCAGAAAAAGGCCTGCCATCGCAGAGATTTTGAGGTAGAGATTAAAAGGGTCGATCGGATTCGTATAGACCAGCTTGTCCGGCATGTGCAGCGCGCGCAGGGTGTCGGTGAGGGGCTTGGCCAAGTACCAGTAAATCTTCTCGTGAAAGTAAAAGCAGATACAGAATCCGACGACAAGCGAGAGGACGGAACGAACCAGCCGCTTGCGGAGTTCCTCGAGGTGCTCGAGGAACGACATCTGCTTGCCGCTCAGTTCTTCGTCCTCAGGATCACTGTCCGGGTTCTTTGGGGGTGGGTTCTGGATCGTTGTGGCCATACTTTGGGCTTGAGTCGGCTGGGCTCTCCTGGGGTCGGTCCAGGTTCTTGATTTCCTCTTCCAGCGAGAACTTCAGCTCGTTGGACGCGCGTCGTAACTCGCCCAGACCCTTTCCCAGGGTACGCGCAATCTCCGGGAGTTTCTTGGGCCCAAACAGTAGGAAAGCAATGAACAAAATGAACGCGATTTCGGGAAATGCACCACCAAACAAGGTCAACCTCTCATGCCCATGATAGGTGAGGGCCGAGGGGATGTCAAGCAGGATTCGGGCGCGTAACCTGCGCGACTTCTTTGGGTTTGCGCGGGTGACGCACTGGGGGCGGCGGCGCAGCCGGCAATTCTTTGATGCCTGCCCTTTCGCGCAGGGCTTTAGTAAGTTGCTGGGGGGTTTTGATTTTGCCGTCCAACTGGTCCATGAACACGCTCTCAATGATCTGGTCGAACTTGGGCCCGGGCTTGAATCCCAAGGACTGCAATTCCGATTGCGGCAGCTTGGTCCGCATTGGCAGGTATTTGGTAAGGTAATTCTTCACTCGGGACTGCACCTTGGCTTGGGGGCAGTAAACCAGCAGGTAGAGCAGGAGGTTGCGCGACTCCTTCGACAGCAGGTTATAAACCTGGTGCGGCAGAGCACCTTTCGAGCCCGCGAGCACGCGGCTCAGCTTTTTGGCGTCGTGCCCCAGGCTGAGGGCTTCCTTGATCACCTTTCCGACTCGCAACACTTTCTTCGCCATTCTCTGTTTTTCACTGCTGCCCAGCTTCTCGACCAGGGAAAGGAAATTGACCAGATAGGGATCGACTCCCTGAGCGAGCCCTGCCGCCGAACGGCTTTTCGAGAAGTGGTCGTAGGCGATGCGTAACGACGCCAGTTTCTTGTCCAGCCCTCCCAGGAGTTTCCGCTCGGCGAGCATCTTCAGAATACGGGAGGGGTCGGCCTCTTGCAGAATGGCGCGCAACTCGCGACCTTGTTGCTCCGGCGTCAGCCGCTCCCAGGCATGATTCTCGAGGGCTGTCGCGAGATGGTTCTTGGTTCGCTCCTCGATCGTAAAATCCAGCCGCAGGCCGAGCCGCAGAATACGGTAGATGCGCACTGGGTCCTCAGAGAAGCTGCGCGGATGTAAGACCCTGAGCTCATGACGTTCGATATCCCCGGCGCCGTTCGTGGGGTCAAGAAGCAATCCCCGGGAGTTCGGATGCAGCGAAATGGCCATAGCATTGATCGAGAAGTCACGTCGCCGCAGGTCTTCAAAAATGGTGGCCGGCCGGGACGCCGCGCGCTGGCCCGGCCTCGAGACAAGGTCCTCCCGACACTGGCCCAACTCCACCCGTACTCCATTCGAAAACCAAAGTTCGAGCGCCCCGGCATGCGAATCGAACTCCTGATACTCAAGCGCCAAAGGCCTGGTTCTCCCTGCACCGAGGCGGGTTGTGAGGCCCGTCACGGGTGAGGAGTCTTTCGACTCCAGGCGGCGAACAACCTTGAGGGGATCGCCTTCCACGGCGAAATCCAAATCACGTACTACCTGCTGGCCGTAGGTCAGATCTCGGACCGCGCCTCCCACCAGATACAAGTTGTATCCTTGCTCGAAGGCCGCGCGGCTGATCAGACTTAGCACGCCGTCTTGCTCTGGCGAGAGCTTGCTTTCCATTAGAAAGTTATAGTCGCTCATGGGTATGCGGCGTCCGTTTCGTTGAAAACCCAGGGGCCTGAAGCTCAGGCTCGAGGATGGTGGCTCTGATAAACCTGCTTCAACCTTTGCTTCAAAACGTGCGTATAGACTTGCGTGGTCGAAATATCACTGTGCCCGAGCATAAGCTGGATCGAGCGCAAATCAGCTCCCCGTTCGAGAAGATGCGTGGCAAAAGAGTGCCGGACCAGATGCGGCGACAAGGGAGTCGAAAAGCCTGCCTGACGCCCGTAGCCGGCCAGGATCTTCCAAAACCCCACGCGCGTCAGGGGCTTTCCTTGGCGGTTGAGAAACAGGAAGGGCTCGTTCCCGTTCTTGCACAAGCTCGAGCGGCCGCCTTGCCGATAGGCTTCCACGGCTCGCAGAGCTGACTTGCCCACCGGAATCAGCCTCTCCTTGTTTCCTTTTCCCAGGCATCGAATCACGCCCAAATCCGGTTCTAGATCCCCGCAGCGCACCTGCACCAACTCGGAAACCCTCATGCCGGTGGCGTACAAAACCTCCAACATCGCTTTGTCTCGGAGGCCTAGAGGTGTGGAAACATCGGGTCTTGCCAGAAGCGATTCAACCTCGCCGCCGCTGAGATACCTCGGCAACCTTTGTTCCAGTCTGGGCGCCTCGACATCCGATGTCGGATCAACTTTGATTCTGCCTTCTTCCGCCAGGAATCCGAATAAATTTCGAAGGGAAATCAAATGACGAGCCGCACTTTGCGCGCTCATGCCCCGCTCATATAGGGCGGCCAGAAAGGCGCGGATATCATCGCGGACGGCGTCCGCAACAGTCTTCCCGCGGCCAGCCAGGAAGCTGCAAAACTGGAGCAGGTCCCGCCGGTAATTCGAAATACTGTTGGCGGCAAGGCCCTTCTCGACACGGGCATAGTCAAGATAGTCAGTAACCTCAGGCAAGCCGGGCGCAGTGCCACCTAAGCGGTTATTTTTCAATAGATTATGAGCTTTCTTCAAGCGTCTGTACTCCGACTACGCGCCGGGTGGTGCCCAAATCTGACTTGTAGCGCCCCGACCTGTCGGGGCATTCGCCGACCTGCTGGTCGGCGCTACTTTAGAATTCTGACACTACCTTGCGCCGAAAGACCTTGACAGGCTTAGCTCCGACCCTATACTAGCACAAGCGGTTAGCCGTGGCCAAGCTGCATTTCAGCGCAGCAGATTCCTCACGGACCGCCCCTTACGTGACCGACAAACACAAATCGACCTACAAGAAAGTGGTAGTCCGTAGACTTGATCATGAACTAATCAAAGGCTTTGTTGACAGCACGAGCTATCTGAAGCCCAACGCCATCGAGATGCTGGACCGCGAAGGCCGGGCTCTGACCGTTTCTCTGGCGGAGATTAAGGGCGTCTTTTTCGTGCGAGAATTCGACGGCAATTCCCAGCGGTCCGAGCGTAAGCTCTTCCAGAGCCGTCCCCGCATGGCAGGCCTTTGGGTTCAAATCACCTTCAAGGATCAAGAAATACTTGAAGGACTTCTTCCGGGCAACTTGATCGAATTTAGCCCGGAAGGATTTCTGCTTACGCCCGCAGATCTTTACTCCAATAACCTCAAAATCTTCGTTCCTCGCAGTGCATTGAGCGATATCACTGTCCTCGGAGTGATACCTGATCGGCGCGTGAGGGAGCTTTCGCAAAGAAGGGGTGTGCGGGCGCGCGAGACGGCAGCTTCTGATCGCCAGATCGGTCTTTTCCCTGCCCAAGAAGAGAAAAAGCTGTAGCTGCCCATTACCGCGTCCTTGCTGCCCCAAACCGTAGTCCACACCGCTCTTCCTCTTTGTGAATAGAGAGCCCCTCCCGTGGGGAGAGGGCCGTTCGTCGTCCGATAAAGTCCAGGCCGCAGAGAAAACTACAGGTAACTCGGGGCACGATCAGTGCTTGCGGACTTAAGCGAGGTTACTCGGTGGGCTTTGGCTTGGCCGCGGACTCGGCAGGCCCCACCGGGGGAAGCAGCAGCTTCTGATGGATGGCGTAAAGCACCAGTTCCAGCCGGTCCGAAACTCCGACTTTGTCGTAGATGGATCTCAGGTGGTTTTTGACCGTCTGTTCGGTGATGTTCAGATGCTCGGCAATTTCGCGGTTTCGCCATCCTTGCATTAGGTAGCTGATGATAGTCTTCTCACGTTGCGTCAAGGTGTCGACAGGCCGCAAGGGCTGGGCGGCGGTAGTCTCGACGAACTTCGCCATGGTGGCCACCTGCTTGTGCGGCAGCCAAACCTCGTCGTCCCATACCACCTTGCGCGCGCACCGGACGAACAACGACGGTTCAACCGATTTCAGGATGATTCCCGCAGCGCCCAACTGGACGAACCGAATGCCCTGCTCTTCGCTTGGTACCGAGGAGAAGGTGACCACAATCTTGCACTTGGGAGCCTGATTGCGAAGCTCTGAAAACAGATTGCCGCCTGCTTCCGTTACGATTTCCGATTGAACGAAGAGCAAATGCGGACGTAAGGATTTGGTTAGTTCGAGGACTTGCGACGGGCTGTGGGCTTGCGCGACGACGCGCAGGTCGTCCTCGACCGCGAAGAGCTCTTTCAACCCAAACCTGAAGATACCTTCGCGGTCTGCTATGAGGACTCGGATCTTCTTCTTCGCGCTCTTGCGCAAGCTCATCCGGAACCACGTCCCAGCGCCACTGGTTCGTTCGTCCCACTAGCCTCTCCCCATGGGCTGGCGCCGAGGTCATCGATTGATTTTTGGAAATTTTTCTCCATTGAACCGCGCCGTGCCTGAAGGCCGACCAGGCTGGAACCCGGCACCCTCGGTTTAGACGGCGTCCAACGGCTTACGTGCGAGCGGGCCGGAATTCGTACTCGTCAATCGTCGCCCCCATTCCCCTTGCTTCGCCGGAGCCATTCCATCGGATGACCCGGCCGTTGCAGAGCAATTCGACGGGGACGGGGGTGATGTTCTCAGGCAGGAGTACTCTCACCGTCACCGTGGTTTTGCAAGGAGGGCGGACGGGAATACACGTGAACAACCCATTCCCACTGATGTTCTCGGTCTTTCCCGCCACGCGGCGAGAGCGGCCCCCACGACTCTTCCAGTGCACTTCGACTGGCAACACAACCGGAATTCGTATCCCGGAGCGCTGATTTTCATTCATAGAATCTCCTGGAACAGAACCATTCCCACCAAAGGTTATCTCGTTTCTGCCACCGTGGCAAGAGGAAAGTCCCGGAAAATCTGCAAAACCGGGAGAATAGTTAGAACCCCAAGGTGAAGTGACATATTGCCTAATCTGCCGACCGCTGCTAACCTTGCCTGCGTCGGCTGAGCGTATCACTCGGCACAGGCGATGGAAAGGAAAAAACGATGAAACTCGGTGAAGTTGCAGCCCGGCTTCAATGCCGGCTGGAGGGTCCTGAAGAGCTCGAAATCGCGGGCGTGGCGGGCATGGACGAAGCCGGACCCGGTGAGCTGACTTTCCTTGCGAATCCCAAGTATCTTCGCAAGCTCGCGACCACCCGCGCGGCCGCCGTCATTGCCAATCCGGGAGAGGACCTGGGGGGCCGGCCGGCGCTGCGCTCGGCGAATCCCTACCTTGCTTTTGCCAAGGCCTTGGAGCTTTTCCATGCTCCCTACCGGCCTCCCGTGGGTATTCACCCCACCGCCGTCGTCTCCCTGGACGTCAAACTTGGGCGGAATCCCTGCGTCGGGCCCTACGTGGTGATCGAAGAAGGCGTCGAGATCGGCGATGATTGCGTGCTGAAGAGCCACGTGGTGGTTTATCGCGGGGCTAAAATCGGGCATCGCTTCTTCGCTCATTCCCACGCCGTGGTGCGCGAATTCGTTCGCATCGGCGACGACGTCATCTTGCAGAATGGCGCCGCCATCGGAACGGATGGCTACGGCTTCGCCCGCCAGGACGATGGCTCCTATTACAAGATCATGCAGACGGGAACCACCGTGATCGAGGATGGCGTCGAGATTCAAGCTTACGCGTGTATCGACCGGGCCGCGGTGGGGGAAACGCGCGTGCACCGCGGAGTCAAGATCGACAATCTCGCGCAAGTCGGTCACGGCTGCGAGATTGGCGACAATTCCCTTCTCTGCGGCCAAGTGGGCCTTGCCGGCACAACCAAAGTGGGCCGGAACGTTATCCTCACCGGCCAGGTTGGCGTCGCGGGCCATGTAACGATCGGCGATGGTGTGATCGTCACCGCCCAGTCCGGAATTCACAGCGACGTCGAGCCGGGACGCATGATGTCCGGCTCTCCCGCCATCGACCATGCCCAGTGGATGAAATGCGTCGCGGCCTACGCGCGCCTTCCACAGATGTACGCGACCTATCGCAAAGTTCGAGAGTTGCTGGAGAAGAAAGCTTCTGAAGCGTAGACGACAAAACACTCACTCTGAATGATAGTGGCCTATCATAAACTTCGAGCCAGGAAAGCGCCGCAAGATCGCACTGCGCCATTCCCTACGCGAGCGCGCTCGATCTTCTGACTCCAAGCCTAAATCCTGATTGACAAATCATCTTTGGCTATTCACCATTCATATCTGAGCCCTGGGTCTTCTTGCGACGATCGTCGAGGAGGTTACTTGATGAAGCTTACGGCAATTATCGAAGCAGAAGGAGGTGGTTATGTGTCGCTTTGTCCGGAGTTGGATATCGCCAGCCGAGGCGACAGCGTTGAGCAGGCTCGGGACAATCTTCGCGAAGCCCTGGAACTGTTTTTCGAGAGCGCGTCTCCGGCTGAGATCAAGCAACGACTGCGTGGCGAAGTCTACGTGACCCAGGTGGAGGTGGCGGCTGGGTAAGCTGTGGTTCCTTGACTCAGAAGGAGTGCAGACCCTCCGGCCAGAAGCGTAGGAGGTAGGCACCGCCCGCGATGCCTCAACGCTGCGAGGCGGTGTTGGCGGGTGGAATGACACCCGTGCCCGTCAGCGCAATCGTCTGCGGGCTGTTAGTTGTGTACTCGGTGAGAGTCAGCGCGCCGATCACCCGTCCGGAAGAGACGGGCCGGAAGTTGACCTTTACTGTGCAACTCCCCTTCGGGGCAACGGAAGGAAGGCAGTTGTTGCTCTGCGTCCAGGCGTCCGAGATCTTCAGGCCAGTAAAGGTCAGAGCGAGGGCGCCGGTATTGGTAACGGTCACCGTCTGCGAGGCGCTCGCGGTCCCAACCGATTGCTCGCCAAAACTCATCTTCGACGGAGAAATATCGGGCGCGGTGAGAACCCCAATTCCGTCCACTTTGAACACACGTGGGGGGCCGGCGGCGTTACTGCTGACGGTGATCGTGCCGATGAGAGGTCCGGTAGCCGCCGGGCTGAAAGTTACTTGGACCGTGCAGTGTTTCCCCACGGGCACCGAGGGCCGGCAGTCGTCCGTCTCAGCGAAGTTTGCCGAGGCTTGGATGTTTTTAATCGCAAGCACGATCTTGCCGGTGTTCTGAAGGTGAATGGGTTGGGCGTCGCTGCGAGTTCCTACCTGCTGATCACCAAAAGATAAAGTGCTGGCGTTGTCCGAACCGGCCGGAGCTTGCGCAAGAGCCTTGCCGGCGACACCACCGAGCAGGGCGAACATAAGAAAAACCGCCCAGGCACGCCGTCCTGAAAAGACACGGCACCCGCCGCTACCCTTGCCGTTACAACCCATAATCATCTCGTGCCCTGTTGTGAGGAATGTCTTACTAAGCATTACCCACGTTGTCGACAATGTCAAGGTGAAGGCCATTCGTCCTTTGCCAGGCCTGTGAGGATGGATTGACGGACGCGATCGATAATGATATGCCGATCCTCAGGGGTAAGACCCTCGGTGGCGATACTATCGTGGAAAGTGATGCGGACGCTTCCCGGCCGCATCACGAATTTGCCTTTGGGCATGATCCTGTTGCTTCCGGAAACTGAGATAGGAATGATGGGCGCGCCGGCTTTAAGAGCCATGAAGAAGACACCCTTCTTAAATTTCTGGAGCCTGCCGTCGGGACTCCGCGTGCCCTCGGGATAAACCAGGAACGACTTCCCCGCCTTCAGCGCCAGTACGCCCCTTTCAACCGCGTCGAGCGCCTTTTCCCGATTCTTCCTGTCCACACGGATGAAGCCCACCGACGTCATGCCGCTGCCGATAATCGGGACGCGGAAAAACTCCTTCTTTACCAGCACCAGCACGTTCGGCAAGACGGCCAGCAGGGCGGGAGGGTCGCAGTTGCTTTGGTGATTGGCCATGAAGACGACTGGCCGCCCGCGCGGAATCCGGTCGCGTCCCTGTACTTCCAACTGCACGCCCGCCAGCCAGAGAGCCAGTCGCGCGCCCAGCACGCCGGTTCTGTAAATGGGATCGCTGTTGCCGCTGAGCAGGCCATAAATCAGCACCGGCGGCCCGAAGACCAAAACGTAAGCGAAGGTAATAAAAGTAACGAGGAAGGCGCGAAGCATAGCAATTATGAATGGTAAATTATAAATTGTAAATTACTATTATAGCCATCTTACCTCTGGTATATCCCTAGTAGAGTAATGCTATTAAAGTATAATATACAGCCTTCATAATTTACAATTTATAATTTATCATTCGCCCTTCACTATTCACCGTTGGTCTTGCCGCGCAGCCAACCATCCCGGATTCGGACCTGTTCAGCCGAAGGGGTCGAGATCTCCCGCACGCGGAAAGTGGTCCCGGCAGTGGCTTCCAGGCGGTATTCAACCTCCCGGGGGGCCCCATCGCGCCGCACCTCGAACTTGATCCCTTCTCCCGGCTTGAGTTGGGAAAGCAAGTCGGCGGGCGAGTCGTGCAAAGGCTGGCCATTCATTTTCTGGAGGATGTCGCCTCGCACCAGTCCCGCCTGTACCGCGGCGCTGCGCCTTTCGACGTAATCCACTCGAACTTCCCCCGTCGAATTCACGCTGGCCGCGAATCCCAGGCGCGCCGAGCCGGGACCTTGACTCTCCAGTTGCAGGCCGGCGTAGCCCAGGTAAACCGGGTAATCCAGTTCGCGCGTGCCCCGGACGTAGTCTGCAAAGAACGCCTCCAATCCCGAATACCGTGGGGCGACCTGTGCCATCACGCCCGGCAAGTCAGAATCGGTGTAGAAGCGGCCACGGCGGGCGAATTCTTCGTTCAGCCGGCGCATCACATCATCCAGTCCGGCGGCGTTGCCGGTGGCGTGACGGATCGCCAGGTCGAGCAGGAAACCCAGCAGTTCACCCTTGTTGTAGTAGGAGATGCTGCGCTCGGGACGGAAGTAGTCGTTGTATCTCTCGAACCAGGCCTCCAGGCCGGACTCCTCGACGCTTTGGAAGAAACGGGCGGGCCGGGATTGGAGCTCGTTAATCTGATAGGCCAGGTGGGCGTAAAAAGTCTTGCGTGAGATCAATCCCGCCCGCAATAAGGCCAGTTCGCCATAGGTGCTGGTCAGTCCTTCGCAGAACCACAGGTCGCGGGTGTCGTTGCCGTGCACGTAGTCGATGGGCTCGAGCAGTTGCGGGCGGAGGCGCTTCACGTTCCACAAGTGGAAAAACTCGTGCGCCGAGACGCTTTCCAGGTTCTCCCAGCGCTCGTGCACTTCCCTCGCCCGCACCGTGATCGCCGTGCCGTTGCGGTGCTCCATGCCGCCTCCGCCGGGCGCATCTTCCGGAAAGTGGAAGATAAAAGTGTAGCGGGAAAAGGGCACGTCGCGCATCAGCGCGGTTTCAGTGGCCGTGATCTTGCCCAGTGAGGCCAGCAGGCGCTCGGAAGAATAATCCTTGGGGTCCGCGTGCACGATGACGCGGTAAGTGGCTCCGCCTTGGGTGTAGCTGTATTCCTGGAACTGGCCGGCTTCCGCCGGACTGTCGACCAGCAGGTCGTAATTCGGCGCGGAAAACCCGTTGGCGTCCTCATCCAGGAGGCTCGCCGCCTTCCACCCCTCGGGCAGAAGCAGCTTGACGTGCACAGCTCGTTCGCGCTCCTTGGGCAGATAAAAAAGCAGGGTGGCGAAATTGAGAAAAGCGTGCGTGCCATCGACATCGCTGGAAAACGGCGTCGGCCCCGACACATACGCGTTGTAGTGCACCGTGAGCTTGGCGCAGGATTTGGACTCCGACCGCCAGGTGTCGAGGTCGACTCGCGCCAGCGTTCCCGTGCGCCCGTCGCATTCCGCAGTCACGTCACTGACGGTACGCGCGAAGTCGCGGATCTGGTAGAGATTGTTCCAGGCAGGAATCTGGAACTCCGTGGCAGGCGAGGCCCCGGAGACTGTCATCTCGATTTCCACCTGGTGCGAGGCGGGGTTACGCAAATCGAGCTGGTACTGGATCGGCTCCGACACACCCAACGCGGAGGCCGCGAGCCAGAGAAGCACCACAAGGCCGGCGAGGACCCGGGGATTGACGATTGACGATGGTCGATTGACGATGGCTGGAGGGGCCACCGCGCGAAGAAAAGCAGATCCTTCGCTCCGCTCAGGATGACATGTCATTCTAAGCGTAGCGAAGAATCTGCATTTGGTTGCGTCTTTGCCGCACTGTGACCTCTGTGGCCAGCCAAAGCTTAAACACAGAGGCCACGGAGACCCTCTGCGTCCTCTGTGTTGACGCTGGAAACGCGCAGAGTGCAGGGAGGATTTTGCCGGGCTCTGGCCATCGGGCCGCGGCGTAACACAGATTTTCATTTTGATTCGCGTCGTTGTAGCGTGCTCCGACTCCACCAGAAAAGTCTTGCCGTGCGCTTCCGGGCTTTCTAATATAGCATCTTGTGGGTCAGGGACAAGCAACCAAGCTATTGAAGGCGGACATGCACTGTCACAGCCTTCACTCGGGGCGGGTCAAGCACCTCCGCTTCCTGCGCGCCAGGGATTGCTATTCCCGGCCCCTGGATGTCTATGCGACGGCCAAGCGGCGCGGCATGGACTTCGTCACCATCACCGACCACGATTCTATCGACGGCTGCCTGGAATTGCTCGACCGCCTGGGCGAGCGCGAGGATTTCATCACCGGCGAAGAAGTCAGCGCCACCTTTCCGGAATTCAACCACACCGTTCATATCGGAGTTTACGGGTTGAACGAGGCGCAGCACCGCGAAATCCAGCGCCTGCGGTCGAACGCCGAAGAGCTCGTTCCGTATCTGCGCCAACAGAATCTCTTGTTTGACCTGAACCACTTTTTCCACGACTTTGCGGACCTGGCGCGCGTGCAGGGTTTCACCGAGCGCATGTCGGAACTCTTTGACGTGTTCGAGGTCCGAAACGGCACCCAGGAGCGCGACCACAACACTTTAATCTCCCGCCTGGTGGAGAGCCTCCGGCAGGGCGGGCGCACCGTCGGGATGATCGGCGGCAGCGACTCGCATACGCTGCGCCGCCTGGGCCGGACTTACACGGCTTGCCCCGCTGCCGATCGCGAGGAATTCTTGCAGGCCATCCGCAGCGGCCGCAGCCAGGTCTGCGGCGCGCATTCCAACCACCTTTCGCTGGCGGCCGACATTTACGGCGTGGTGCTGCGCTACTACCCCGCCGTCTTTGGCATCGGGAACGGAGAACTTCCCGTGGGCGTCCGGGTGAGGAATATCTGCTTCAGCATTCTGGCCGCGCCGTTTCTGTTTATTCCTTACGTTTCCGCCGCGCGTCATAGCTCCATCGAGCACGCCCGCGTCAACCGCTACGCGCGCGTGCTGAACAATCACAACTGGCCGAGTCCGGAACCGCAGGTGTGAGCAAACCGTCTGACCATCACCCCCCCCACCCAGTTTTGGCATTGCAAAAGGTACAGGAAAGCTGTACGCTACTACTGGAGGTGTTCATTGGCTGTCGAGACAACTTACACTAACCTCAGGCAAGGGCTTGCCTCATTCCTCAAGAAGGTGGCGGAGGATCAAGAAATTGTAATTGTGCGTCGCCGTGACGCGGGGGATGTCGCGCTTGTCCCCGCCGAGGAACTGGCAGGCTTGATGGAAACGGCCCATTTGCTACGTTCTCCCAGGAACGCCCAACGGCTGTTGGCGGCTTTGCGCCGGGCCCAACGTGGCACTGGTAAGCGCGAAACTTTGGAAGATCTGCGCGAGGAGATGGGACTTGCCGCCACTCGCTGAGCGCGAAGCCGTGTTTCAGCCCCAGTTTCGCGACGACTTGCGCTACTGGGTCGAGACAGACCGCAGGGTGGCTCTTCGCATTCTGGAGCTGGCAGAAGCAATACTTCGCGATCCTTTTGCCGGTATCGGGAAACCCGAGCCGCTCAAATACATCCTTGCCGGATGCTGGTCGCGAAGAATCACCCAGGAACACCGCCTAGTTTACAGGGTGACGGCCCAGCGCATCGACTTCCTTCAGGCGCGCTACCACTATTGAGGTAAACGCCAGCTCCCTTCGCACTCCGCGACGCTTCAAGCCGCCGCAACCCACCCGATTCCGATCCCCGCGACCGTCCTGAGCCGATCGATCAATTGTCCGGCGTGATGCTGGATGTGCCGGATGTTGTAGAGTTGCAGTTCCAGCTTGGTGAATGGAAGCCAGTAGAAACCGGAGGGCGCGTTGAAATCCAGGCCCGGCACTTTGGCGTCAATCTCTCGCCAGCAAACCTCGAAGTACTCGAGGACTTCCTCTTTGCCGTAAGGCTCGCCAATCTTGGGCTCGTCGTGGGGCGGCCAGGGAAGGCGGCCCAGCCATTGGTAGTTCTCGCGGTGCTTTTTCCATGGGGTGAATGTTTCGAAGGAATCCTGCAGATACACGTGGGTGCAATAAAGCACGTGGTAAGCGATGTGCCAGAATTTGTTCGGATATTCGGAAGCAATCCAGAGTGATTCCGGACACTTGGTGATGGCTTCCTTCAGCATCGCCATCGAAGCGCGATATTGTTTCGAGAGTATTTCGTGCACGTTTGTTTCAGCCATGATGATTCTCCACCAAAAGCAGATTCTTCGCTTCGCTCAGAATGACATGTCATCCTGAGCGAAGCGGAGGATCTGCTTTTCTTCGCGAGCCGCCCCTACTCGTCAATGGTGAATCTCACTCCGTACGACGCGGCCGGAAGAACCACTGATAGGCGAGCATTCCGGCCGCCAGCGTCAGCAATCCGAAGCCGGACTCCTTGGGCCGCAGCGCCATCGTGTAGCAGAGCATCCAGGCGCTGGCCCCAACAAAGACCGCGGGAACCAGCGGATATCCCCAGCTTGCAGCTCGAAGCCGTTTCCAACCCGGCCGCTTACGCAGGCGCACCATGCCCACCACCGCCAAGGCCGCAAACAGAACCAGTGCGAAGCCGATGTAGTAGAGCAGGCTCTCAAAGCTTCCCGTGAGGATCATCAGGGCCGTGGCCAGAGACTGCCAGAGAATGGCCTGGATCGGGGTTCCCAAGCGCGGATGGACGCGCGCGGCCCCAGAAAAAAAACAGCCGTCCTGCGCCATGGCGTAATAAACGCGCGGCCCCACGATCATCATGGCGCTTACCGTGGAGAGCAAACCGACTGACATCACTGCGCTGAAGAAGTCTCCCCCCTTCCCTCCGAACAGCGCCGCCGCTGCCGCCGCGCCGATGCGCTCGACGCCCTTCATGGCTTCCAGAGGCAGGGCATAGATGAACGCGACATTCAGGGCAAAATAGAACGCCGCCACAATCAAAGTTCCGGCAACCAGGGAAGCGGGTAGCGTGCGCTCCGGCGACTTCATCTCCTCCGCCACGTAAGCTGCGGCGTTCCAGCCGCTGTAGGCGAACATCACGAAGATGAGTGAAACCGCGAATTGCGCGCCCAGGCTGTGATGGGAGGTCCGGACTGCCTGCGCCGAGAAATGGGAGGTGCTTCCCTTCCCCAGCAGGAAAGCAAGCGCCAGGAAAGCGCTCAGGATTCCGATCTTCAACCCGGTAAGAAGGTTCTGGACTTTGCCTGCGAAACGCACCCCAACGATATTGACAACCGCGAATACCGCAACCACACCTATCGCCAGCAGGTTCCCGCTGCCTGCGTGAATCCACTTCGAGGAAAGCGTCAATCCCGTTGCCGAGCTTGGCGAGAGCGCGGGATAGAAGTGCGCCAGATACTCAGAAAAGAGCAGGGCCGCGGCGGCGATGGGCGCCGCAAAGCCCGCGAAGAACGAAATCCAGCCGCTCAGGAATCCCCACGCCGGTCCCCAAGCCTCGCGCAGATAAACATACTCGCCTCCCGATCGGGGAAGATTGACGGCCAACTCGGAATAGCAGAGACACCCCGCCAAGGCAACCACTGCGCCCGCCAGCCAGATGCCAAGCACCAAGTATGGCTTGCCGAGATCGCCGGCCAGAAAGCCGGTGATGCCGAAGATTCCTGACCCGATCATGTTCGCCACCACGATGGCCGTGCCGTTGGTGACGGTCAGTTCGCGGCGCAGAGACCGGCCGGCAGTCGACAGTCGAGAGTCAATAGTTCGCTGGGCGTTGGTGGGATGCTTCATAAGAACAGGTCAGCCATTTTCCTAGGGGTCTGCTTGAAAATGCCTCGACTCTGTCATTCCGAGCCCTTCGCTGTCATCCTGAGCGAAGCGAAGAGCCTGTCCTGAACGAAGTGAAGGAATCTCGCTCTGCGTGCTCAGGGTAAACTCCGCGAGGTCCGAATTCTGTACTCCGATGGAGTCCATCGGACTCCGGAAATCGGAGAATCTTGCTCTGCGTCGGGCAGACAGCCCCAAGAAGGCCAAGGCGAGATTCCTCGCTTCGCTCGGAATGACAGGAACGTTGGCTACCCCCTCGACAAGGCTCCTCGCTCCCCATAGAATTGTCCTATGAAACGAGTTTCTTACCCCATCGACCTGATCCGTGGCTGCGGCTGGTTCGCGGTCTTGGTTCCTGCCTTGCTACTTCTCTGCCAGCCGGCTGCTGCCCAATCCGTACCTATTGAGCCGTCTCCAACCGATGCCGGCAAGTATCTGGAGCACATTGTTCCCTACGTCCCTACTCCGATGCTGGTGGCCCAGAAGATGCTGGAAGTCGCCAAGGTCGCGCCCGACGACGTGGTCTACGACCTGGGATCGGGCGACGGCCGCATCGTCATCATGGCGGCGCAGAAATTCGGCGCGCGCGCCGTAGGGGTGGAACTTGATTCCGACCTCTACCAGAAATCCTCGGAGCGCATCCGAAAACTCGGTTTGCAGGACCGCGCCCAGATCATCCACGAAAACATGTTCGAGGTCAACGTCCGCCACGCCACCGTGGTGACGCTTTACCTCCTGACCGCGGTGAATGAACGCCTGCGCCCGAAATTGGAGCGCGAGCTTCGCTCAGGGGCGCGTATCGTCTCGCACGACTTTCAGGTTCCCGGCTGGCAACCGGCCGAGACCGTTGAGGTGAATTCAGAGAACCAGGTGGCGAGCAAGGTTTACCTCTACATTCGGCCGTAGGCAGTAGGCAGTTGAGAGTCAAGAGTTGAGAGTCGAGAGTTGAAAGTCTAAAGGCCGGAGGAACCGCGCGAAACCGTTGCTCGTCATTCCCTCGGCAGCGGGAATGACGCGGCGTTGTTACTGTCAACTTTCGACCGTCGACTGTCAACTCTCGACTCTCAACTCTTGACTTTTGACTCCCGACTACGCCCTGATCGCCTCGAACATGGCCAGGATGTTCTGTGGCGGGACGTAGGCGAGGATATTGTGGACCTGCTGGAAGACAAATCCGCCGCCAGGGCTTAGGATTCGCACTTGTTCCTTGACGTGACGGCGCACTTCCTCGGGCGTCGCATTGGGCAGGATAGTCTGGGTATCGCAACCGCCGCCCCAGAACACCATCTCTTTTCCGAATTCCGCTTTGAGTTCCGCAGCGTCCATTCCGGCGCACGAAATCTGCACCGGATTAATGGCGTCGAGCCCGGCGTCGATCAGGTCGGGCAGCAGTTCCCTCACCCCGCCGCAACAATGCAGCATGACGACGACGTTGGCCAATTGTTTGGCGCGAGTCCACATCAGTTTGTGGCGGGGCTTGAAAAACTCGCGATACATCTTGGGCGATACCTGCGGGCCGCTCTGCATTCCCAAATCGTCGCCAAACTTGATGATGTCGATCGATTCTCCCACCGCGCCCAGGTATTTCTCCAGGTTGGCGAGGTGAATCTCGACAAGATCGTCGAGGAACTTGTGGGCCTTCGCGGGTTCGCCCGCCAGGAGCATAAAGAAATTGTCGTTGCGATACAGGAACTGCCCGGTCTCGAGCAGATTGCCGCCAAAGCCGCCCAGGATGGCCTTGTCCGTCTTTTGCCGCAGCCGCGTTGCGCCCTCGCGCAACTGTTCCTGATTCACCCAGGGGCCGGGAGGACCGCCGATGACGTTCCACATCGACTCCTGCATTGCCTCACGGATGGTGGTTGGCCCTTTTTCGTCTGTGAAGGGGAAATACGTTTGTTCGAAATAGAGCGCGCCCTCCGGCATGTGAGCAATCACGCGGCCGCTTTTTGAGCGGAACACCCACCGTCCGTCGGCCTTTTCAGGCAGCGCCCACGCCGGCATTTTGCAAGGCGTGCCGTCAGGCAGAATCCAGTCCGCCCAGGATGTTTCGTCAAGCGCGAAGCCTCGCCCGAGATCCAGGACGTCGATTCCGAATTTCTCCAGAACGTCTTCGTCCACAATGGCCAGTTGCTGGATCGGATCGTAAACGCGGATGGTTTTCTTGGGAAGTCCGAGGTAGTCGCGCAGTCTGGCGTAGGCGATCGCAGCGATGCCTGAGGACGGATGGCCTGAAAAATCAATCGGCACTTGATCCGGCTGGCGATGTCGGCAAGCAGTGAGAACTCTTTCACGTGATGTCATGGCTTATCTCCATAATCGTAGGTGCCTCGGCCGACTCTCGCAACCGGTCCGGTCAGGGTGACTTCTCCATCCTCCGGCCAAGCCACTTCAAGCGCCCCGGCTTCGGTGCGCACGCGAACGCGCCTCTCGGTCAGGCCATTCAAGATGCTCGCCACGGCCGCAGCGCAGGAACCGGTGCCTGAGGACAGGGTATGGCCCACGCCGCGTTCCCAGAAACGCACGGCGATTTCTCTTCGCGAGATCACCTTCACAAACTCCACGTTGGTCCGGTTCGGAAAGAGCGGGTTCGTCTCAATTTCGCGCCCCAGCGCCTCCCAGTCGTCAGGCGGGTCATCCACGAAAATCGAACAGTGCGGATTGCCCATCGACGTCACCGTCACCGGCAGCAGGCCTCGTTGAGTGCGCAGTTCGTAGCCTGTGACGGGCGCTGTGGCGGCCTCGCCTTTGAACGGTATTTCCTCGGGCTCCAGGACCGGCGCTCCCATTCCGGCGCGAAACAGCCACCTGCCCTCCCCCCCTTTGACCTTCTCGAGAGATTTTAAACCTGCCGCCGTTTCGATCAGAAAAGTGCGTTGATCCGGCAGGAGTTCCGCCAGAAACGCGCCAGCGCAGCGAATGCCGTTTCCGGACATCTCGGCCTCGCTGCCATCGGCATTGAAGAAGCGCAGGCGCGCCGTATGTCTGGATTCACGGGGCGGCATCATCACCAGCAACCCATCCGCGCCGATGCCCGCGTGCCGGTCCAGAATGGCCTTCGAGAACTTCCCTAAGGAGCGTGGAAGCCCTTCCGCCCCGGCGATTAGCCAGTCGTTCCCGAGTCCGTGAAACTTGGCGAATGGAATGCTACTTGTCAATTGTGATTTGCGATTTGTGATTTGCGATTTGTGAATCGTAGACGCCATGCTTCATTCCGCTCTCTTCTGTCTTTTGAATGCTGCCTTGCCGCTCGTCACTTGTCACTCGTCACTTGTCACTTCTTTTGCGGTAGATTTCTACGCTCCCCTCCTTCGAAAACGAGTCTTTTTCGAGAAGCTCGAATTTTGCAAACGCCTGCGGGTAGGCTCGCATCAAGTCATCCACCGGGTCGCCGTCGCCGCGAATGATCCATTCCACCCAACTGCTGGCTTCGGTGCGAAGTTGGCGCCAGTATTCGCGGTTAGCGTCCGAGATCGTGTTGCGGAAGTGAATCCCGACTTCCGGCATGACGCAGAGCCACTTCCCTCCCGCCACCAGGACACGTCCGCCGTCGTAGTGCTGGCGGAGGAAGCGAATGATAGCCTGTTGCCGCTCGGATCGGCAAGGCGTATTCAGGATGCCTTCCCTGGCGACCACCAGCCGCTCCGCGCCCCCCGAAAGCAGCGCACCGCACTGCAAAACCAATCCGGCCACGAAGAACGCCAGCAGGCGGTAACGCCAGGGGCGAGGGAGAGTTCGCGGCAGAACAAAGCCCGCGAATACCGCCAGCGCAGGGACCATCTCGGCGCCGTACCGCAGATTGTAATAAGTGAACGGGAACCGCGTCGGTACATACAGGGGAATCGCCGCGTAAGCCAGCGCGTTCACATAAAACGGCAAAGGGACCAGGAACAGAAATGCCGCGCTGCCCCTAGCCCAGACCGGCCGATGGAGTATATAGGCCATCAGCCCAAGGACCGCCAACTCCAGCGGCCACGCTCCGAAGACGAGCTTGAGGTCCTCCACATAGTACTGTGCGGAGAGCAGAAGCTTCCCGTCCGTGGGATAGGGAAATGCCGTGGTGGCGAGTTGATGCGCGTAGATTGCCTGGGCCGAGAATGGTCCGTTGTAGAACTCCAAGGGATTCGAGAAGCGATACGCGTTGTGAAGCAACCAGAGGGTGGGGCCGGCCCCCGCGATCAGCGAGAAAATCAAGGCGTGCCGGATGCGCAATTGCCAGGATTGACGCCGCGCCAGCAACACAAACAAAGCCGCAAAGGGCAGAACGTACCACTCTTCGTAGCGGGTTAGCGTCCCAAGAAACGCTGCACCCGCGGCCCCCCATAAATTCCCAACCCCGCCGGTCTGCTGGTAGCGGAAGAGTTCGTACACCACCAGAACCGACCAGAAAATAGCCAGCGGCTCCGTCAGTGGCGTACTGGCGAGATAAAGCAGGTTGGGGCTTAGCAGAAACACGGCTAGCGACAGCAAGCCTGCGGCTCGGCCCTCATTGACTGCCGTCCCGAAGCGGTAGAGGACCCAGGCGGTGCCCGCAAAAGCTGTGCAGGACACGATGCTCCCTGCTAATCCCGTCCGCCACAGGAAGTCATTGGTTGCCAAGGGTGCGGCGAGCAGGTGAAACAGGGGAAGCCAGACGGTGCCAATCTCGCTGTAGCCGGGAGTCAGGGAGTCGAAGATCCGCCGCGCCCCCTCCATGTGCGCGATGGCGTCGCCGTAAACGTTCGTCAGGCCGCGCGCATAGAACCAATATAAGGCCGCCAGGGTGACCGCGGCGATGCACAGGGCTACCGCGCCATCGATCCTGAAGGACAAGGGAGAAGGCCGCTCGTCTCTGGAGGGATCACACATCAAAATGGGTCAGCTTCTTGAACTCGCGGTAGCGCGTCTCAATATCCTTCGGGGTCAGCCGGAGCAAGCGCGAAAGTCCGAACTCTTCCACCGCATAGCTGGCCATCACCGAGCCGTAAATCACTGCGCGGCGAAGCTGGCGATCGGAAAATTCGCCGGCCTTCGCCAGGTACCCCATAAAGCCGCCTGCAAAGCTGTCTCCGGCGCCGGTGGGATCGCGGACCTCTTCGAGGGGAAAAGCCGGCGCGGAGAAGATTCCTCCCTCAGAGAAGAGCAAGACCCCGTGTTCTCCGCGCTTGATCACCAGGGTGCGGGGCCCCATCTTGCGGATCGCTTCCGCGGCCCTCTTCAAGTTGGCGATGCCGGAGAGCATTCGCGCTTCGGCCTCGTTGATCACCAGGATGTGAATCTCAGCCAGCGCCTTCTTCAATTCCTCGGGCGTTCCCTTGATCCAGTAATTCATGGAATCCAGGCCTACCAGGCGAGCCTGAGGCAACTGCCGGCGGACGTGGATTTGCAATGTCGGATCGATGTTGCCCAGGAATAAGAACTCCGTATCGAGGTAAGAAGGGGGCAGGGTGGGCGAGAACTGCTCGAAGACGTTGAGTTGCGTTTCCAGCGTCCGTGCCTCATTCATGTCGCCGGTGTATTCACCCGACCAGCGAAACGTCTTGCCGCGGGCGCGCACCAAGCCCGTGATGTCGATGCCGCGATCGCGAAAAACGCGCAGTTGCTCTTCCCCGAGATCGTCGCCGATCACGGCGACAACCCGCACAGGTGCAAACCAACTGGCGGTGACTGCCAGATAGGTCGCGGCCCCGCCGAGAATGCTATCGGCCACCCCATAGGGGGTTCGGACGGAATCGAACGCCACGGCGCCGACCACCAGCAAAGGGGCTGGGGAGATTTTGGATTTTGGATTGCGGATTTTGGATTTGGGCTTCTGCATGACTTTCTCTTTCACCCTCCCTCTGTGTCGTATGCGCGGCTGTCATCCGCCTACTGCCTATTGCCTACTGCCGACTGCCTCTTGCCTTCCTCGCCTTCTAACTCAAATACTTTCCCACCAGCAGCGCGAGTTTCTTCTTGGCTTTCTGTGAAATGCTCTTGCGGTCTGTCAGGATCGCGTGGGCCAGTGCCGAGGCGCAAGGGCAATTTCGTTCTCGGGGCAGAGCGCGAATGGCTTTCAGCAGGATGTTCTGGGAGTTCGCAACGTTCTTCGTAAGATACCCCAGCACCACGTTGATGGTTACGGTGTCATGCTCGGGATGCCAGCAATCATAGTCCGTCACCATCGCCAGTGTGGCATAACAGATCTCCGCTTCGCGCGCCAGCTTGGCCTCCGGCAGGCTGGTCATGCCAATCAGGTCCATGCCCCACGACCGGTAAACGTTGGACTCGGCTTGGGTGGAAAACGCCGGTCCCTCCATGCACACGTAAGTGCCGCCCTGGTGGCAGGGTACGCCAACCTCTTGGCACGCCGCAGCCAGCGTCTCAACCACAGTAGAACACACCGGCTTGTCAAAGCTGATGTGCGCCACCAGGCCCTCGCCAAAAAACGTGGAAGGGCGCTGCCGGGTGCGATCGAAGAATTGCGCGGGCAACGCCATGTCCGTGGGCCGGTATTCCTCTTTCAGAGAGCCTACGGCGCTCACCGAAATGATCCGCTGCACGCCCAGTTTCTTGAATCCGAAAATATTGGCGCGCGAATTCACTTCCGTGGGCAAAAGGATGTGGCCGCGCCCATGCCGCGACAGAAATGCAACCTTGCGTCCCTGCAGTTCTCCCAGCACATAAGCGCCCGAGGGCCTGCCAAAGGGTGTCGCGAGGCGGACTTCCCGTACGCGCTCGATCCCCGGCAGTTGATACAGGCCGCTTCCTCCGATGATTCCAATCTCCGCTTGTGGCAAAGGTCCCTCCGTTCTCCATAGGTTACGTGACCGGTTCCCCCGTAATCTTGCCCTCTCTCTCCACCAAACGCAACCATGGCGCGCTCATCTCGTGAGGAAAAATCACGATGGCCTGCTGACGAGCCAAGTCCGGCAGCAGTCGCTTCTTGCTGGCGAGGGTCTGCATCGGATAGAGGTCAAAGCTCATGATCCACGGATAAGCGAGATGCGCCGCCATGGGAACGGTGTCGGAGATGAAGTAGGCGCACTCGTCCTCCGATTCGATGCGCACGCACTGCAAGTGGCGAGTGTGGCCGGGCACAACCTCCACCCGAACGCCCGGGGCTACCTCCGTATCTCCATCCAGAAAATCCGTCTGCGCTTCGGCGGCCCGGAAGAATTCCTCGATATAGCTCGCCCGTTCCCGTTCGCTGGGATCGAGCGCGCTCTCCCACTCGCCGCGTTGGATCAAATAACGAGCGTGGGGAAAAGTGGGAACCGTCTTTCCCCCGAGACGCCGGGTGTTCCAACCACAGTGGTCGAAGTGCAGGTGGGTGTTGATGACAATGTGAACATCCTCCGGCTTGACCCCCACGTTTTCCAGTGACGCCGGCAGAGTGGGGGGATGCCGGACGTCATAGATGTCCCTGAACTTCGCGTCGAACTTGTCGCCAATACCAGTTTCCACCAGAATATTCAGCCGCCCGGCGCGAATCAGCAGGCACGTCAAGGAAAGCTGAATCCGGTTGCGCTCATCCGCAGGCGCCTTGCGCTCCCATAAGGGTTTCGGCACCACGCCGAACATCTGTCCGCCATCCAGAGCAAAGGTCCCGTCGCTGATGGCGAGCAGTTCAAATTCTCCTAGCTGCATGAGTCCTCGGTCATCCAGGTTGTAGGGGCAACCCTTGTGGTTGCCCCAGGGCGGCCACGAGGGCCGCCCCTACGGTGCGTCACACGCCCGCTCCACATCACTTTTCTTCGACCAATTCGATAAGCACACCCGATGTTCCGGCAGGATGCAGAAAAGCCACGAGCGCGTTCCCCGCCCCGCGACGAGGCTCCCGATCGATCAGCCCGACTCCCGCGTTTTCCAATTCGCGCAGCGTGCCCGCCAACTCCTCGACCGCCAGCGCGATATGGTGCAGGCCCTGCCCGCGCTTGGCGATGGAACGAGCCAGGGGCGAATCCTCGCTCGTGGCCTCGAGCAACTCCAGGCGGCTCTCGCCGACCTGGAACATTGCCACGCGCACCTTCTGCTCTTCGACCACTTCTTCCGAGTCCGGCGGTTTCCCAAGCAACTTCTCGAAGACAGGCCGCGCCGCCTCGAGCGAGCCAACCGCGATGCCGATGTGATGAAGTTTCATGGCCAGTTGTCAGTCGTCAGTTTTCAGTTGTCAGTGACTCCGCCACGATTTTCTCAACCAGTGAGTACGGGTCCGCGCCGCGCTCGAGCAGGTCTTCAACGAGGTGGTCGAGGGAATCGTCGCCCAGGCGTTCGCGGACTACTTTCTCAAAGAGACTGCGCCGCAGCATTTCAAGCAGGCGTCCGCGCCAGTAATTCCTCCGGCGATTCGCGCGGCCAGCGCTCCTCTCCTGGAAGTGTTGAAACTGTTCCAGCGCCTGCCGCACTTCGCTGATGCCTGAACCTGTGGTGGCGATCGCCCTCACGATGGGCGGCCGCCATCCATCCGCGCGCGAAGCCAGGAAAAGCATCGCCTCGATTTCCTGTTGCAGGCGCTCTGCGCCGGGTAAGTCGGCCTTGTTGAGCACGTAGAGGTCGGCGATTTCCATGACACCGGCCTTGAACGTTTGCACGTCATCGCCCATGCCCGGCACCAGGAGCAGGGCGGTGGCATCGGCCAAGCGAGCGACTTCAACTTCGTCCTGTCCGACGCCCACGGTTTCGATCAACACGACATCGCAGCCCGCCGCATCCAGCACGGTGACTACGTCGTGGGTAGTCGGCGCCAAGCCTCCCAACTGGCCGCGCGTCGCCATACTGCGGATGTAGATGTCTTTATCGCCCGCCAGGTTCTGCATGCGAATGCGGTCGCCCAGCAAGGCGCCGCCCGAGAACGGGCTCGTCGGGTCAACGGCGATGATGCCCACCCGTGCGCCGGCGCCCCGATACGCGCCCGCCAACTTCTCCACCAGGGTGCTCTTCCCCGCTCCGGGGGAACCCGTTACCCCGATGACCTGCGCCTTTCCGGAGGCCGGGAAAAGACGCTTCAGCAGAGCCGTGCCCTGCGCATCGCCCGACTCGACCGCAGAGATGGCGCGAGCGATGGCGCGCCGGTCCCGCGCGAGCACTTTTGCTACCCAGGTCTCGATTGAATCCGCCATCTGGAGGCAGGGCCCGTCCTGATTCCTGCAAGGCATCTCGCGGGCGATCAAGGTGCGTGGGAGATCGTTCCTCGCTTTGCTGCATCTCCCAAAGTCAAGGCTATACCACAAGCCCCACAGCGTCAAGGAAAGTGCACGAACTGTGGCGCGGGCGTCTCGCCCGCGCGCACGGGCAGAGCCTGTCCTGAGCGGAGCGAAGGAATGCCCGTGCCACCGCGGGCGAGACGCCCGCGCCACGAAGGCTTGCCGATCAGTGAAGTTATGGTTTAAGTTACAAGAAGTGCGAATTGAGTTCCGGCAATGACGCCACGCTTTGGTTTCACTTTCGGGCTCTTGCTGCTCGCGGGCGGTTTTCGCCCGGCTGGGGCTGCTGACAAGCCGCGCCCGCCCGCGTTGCCTCAGGTAACAGTGCGCGCGCCTGGCCCGGGCTGCCAAGTTGACATCGACGGCCGCGCCGCCGGCAAAACGGATGGCCATGGCATGCTCGTGGTTCCGGAGGTCGAACCCGGGGACCACTACCTTCATCTCCGCTGCCCCAATGCACAGGAAAAGACCTTCTTCATTGCGCCCCTGACCGGCGAGAACCTGGCCCTCGACGAGAACAAGCCCTTAGAGTCTTCGACTCCGCAAGCCGATACCGGCGTGAGGTCCGCTGAGACCCAAATTCAGCTTCACCAGTTGGTTCAACAAGCCCAACAAATGCGGGCGCAAGGCAGGCTGGACGACGCGGTCGAACGGCTGCGGGCTGCGGTCAAGCTCGATCCCGCGAACTCGGACCTTCACCGCGAGCTGGGAATCTCCTTCCTGCTGGGCAAAGAGTGGAAACGCGCACGCGTGGAGATGCTGGAGGCCATCCGCAATGATCCCACGGATGCCGATGCCTATAACGGCCTAGGCTATGCGCTCGAAAAAATGGGCGAATTGAGCGAGGCGCTGAAGCAATATCGCATGGCCACCCACCTCGATCCCGCAGACCCCACCTACCGCACCCACTATTTCGATATGCTCTCCAAATTGTCCCAGGAAAATGCCAAGAAGAAGTAGGGGCTAGGGTCTGGGG
>Ga0187864_10000875_pt1 | contig 31838 bp, 30 predicted proteins | sample June2016WEW_11_4_FD_132985 | JGI IMG/M metagenome (GOLD analysis project Ga0187864, IMG submission 132985) | Peatland microbial communities from SPRUCE experiment site at the Marcell Experimental Forest, Minnesota, USA - June2016WEW_11_40 | ecosystem: Environmental > Terrestrial > Soil >...
CTCAAGATACTGTCTCGCGGCCCTTAATCCAGTTGTCCTTTTCATCTCAAGAAATCCACTGGACCCCGGCTCCCGGATTCAAGACATCCGGGAGCCGGGGTGACGAGTGGGACGCAACACTACATTGGCGTACGAGGCTTTTTGCCTCGTGCCTCATGAACCTCCAGCGGCTTTCTGGCGAAAGGAGTTCGCCATTTGCTCATCAAGGTGATTGCATCGCTTGGACAGCCAAGGACGCAGACTTCGCACACTATGCACCGGGCGGGATGAAAGCTCAGCGTCCTGCTTTCCTTATCGATGGAGATCGCATCGGCGGGACATCGTAGAGCGCACACACTACAAAGCGTGCACTTGTCATCATTAAACACAATGTGGCCCCTGGCATTTTGGAAAGAGTCTCGCACCTGGATCGGGTAGAGCCTCGTTGCCGGACCGTCCAGCAGATTCCTCAGGACTGTGGGTAACATCAAAGGCATTGGTTCATATGCTCCTTTTGGTTTCTTATCTCTCCGTACAAGAGATGCATGGATCGATGGAGAGGACATTAACCGGCACATCCGCCAACTGACAGCCCGGCAACAGGACCAGGACCGCTGGAAGGTTGGCGAAGGTCGGAGTGCGTATCTTCATGCGTTCCAGTTTGCGGGTGCCGTTTCCTTTCGCATAGTAAAAGAGCTCTCCTCGTGGGGCCTCCGTGCGCATGACCGCTTCATTTGCCGGAGGATTGCCTTTTACCTTCACGGCTATTTCACCTTCGGGCAATTTTGACAGGGCCTCCAACTGCAGATCGATTGCCTGGATGAGTTCCCTGGCTCGGACCGTTGCGCGTGCATAACAGTCTCCCTCGCTTTCCACTATCGGTTCGAAATTCAATTCCCCGTATGCATGGTATTTGGTCAAGCGGACATCTTCGGATACCCCGCTTGCCCTGAGCGTTGGGCCGACGCAGCCAAGTGAAACGGCCTGCTCTTTGGTGATGATCCCTATCCCGACAGTCCTTTTTTTGACCGTGTAGTCGCCTATAAGCGCCTTTATCAAAGATTTGCTCTCTTTTCGGACTTCCCCAAGAACATTGACGATCATCCTTTTCTGCTGTTCATCGATATTTCGCCGCACGCCGCCAACGATGTTGACGGACTGGATAACCCTGTGCCCGGTAGTCTGTTCAAGAAGATCGAGCACTTTTTCCCTTATGCGCCAGAACTGCATGAACATGCTTTCGAAACCGAATGCATCGGCCAACAATCCAAGCCAAAGGAGGTGGCTGTGGGTACGGGCCATTTCAGACCAGATGGTGCGCAGGTAATTGATCCTGGGGGTCAATTCGAGCGGCCACAATCTTTCCATTGCCTCAACTACGGTTGCGCTGTGCTGATAGCTGCAGATCCCGCAAACGCGCTCGCAGAGGTAAATATTTTTGGCATATTCATTTAATTCGCAAGCTTTCTCTATTCCTCGATGGCCGTAGCCGATAACCGGGGTAACCTCCACCACCTTTTCATCTTCATAGGTGAGCCGCAACTGTACGGGTTCGGGAAGTACCGGATGCTGGGGGCCAAAGGGGACTACAGTACGCGTAGCCATTAGTTCTCTTCTCCTTTCGGCTCAGCCTTCTTTTCTTTCAACATAGGCGTGGTGGGACTGTCGTGGGCTAAGAGCATATGTCCGCCGTAATCGATGGCGATGCCTTTGACCTTCAAGCCGAACAGTTCCTGCAGTTCGTTTTCAATCAGCACCACGGAAAGAGTTTCGCCCGACAAACTGGGGACTTCTTCATCTTTGGCAACCGTACACCGCAGGCCCTTCATTTCCGTGCCTCTGTTTGAGCTGAAGAAATAAGTTACCTCCATCTGTGCATCCAGATCGTTACATACGGCTGTAACAAACTTGGCTCCGGCATCAAGCAATTTCTTGCCTTCGCTCACTATCGCGCTCTTGTCTATTTTTGTTAGATTCTCCATCGCTGGTCCGTTACCTCGTGTTCTGTTTTACAATGAGGGCAGGTCGCCCAAAGATGGCGCTGCCCGGTCAAGCCCTGGAGCGCCATCACAACTCCATCGATAATTGCTTCCGGACGCGCTGCACAGCCCGGAACGTACACATCTACGGGTATAACTTTGTCAACGCCGCCGAGGACGTTATAGCAGTTATGGAACACCCCGCCTGAAGAGGCGCAGGTCCCAACGGCGATTACCATTTTGGGGTTGGGGACCTGCTCATAGAGATTCTTGAGCACGCGCGCCGTACGCATGTTCACGGGGCCGGTGATCAGCAGGACATCGGCATGCTTTGGGTTGCCCATATTGACAATGCCGAAGCGTTCCACGTCATAGAGAGGAGTCAGACAAGCGAGCACCTCGATATCACAGCCATTACAGGAGCTGTTATCGAAGTGCATGATCCAGGGCGATTTCACGCGAGATTTTTTTATCAAACCCATTTGTCTTAAAATACCCCCTTCATGATATAGAGATAAGCAATATTGAGGATTCCGAGAGTCAATCCAACCGACCAGCTCAGACGCACCATCCAGCGTGCCGTCATTCTCGCCGCAATGTTATCGACTACAAGTTCGAGCAGGAATGCGGCAAACGCGATCAATAACCCAATCCAAAGGGGATTAGCCCAGAACAGGACTATTATGCCCAGCACCAGCACGATTTCATACCATTCCGCCAACTCATAGAGAGCCAAAAAAGGACCGGAATATTCGATGGTAATCCCCTTTACTATCTCCTGGTGAGCGTGGTGCGAGGTGGAAATATCAAACGGGGATTTGCGCATCTTTATGGTCAAGACATACAGGACCGCGATAAACAAAGGCCACAAAGACAGGAGCAACGGTTGCTGGTGGCTCACGATTTCGCTTATCAGAAAGGTCCCGTTTTGCGCATAAATTGCTATTGCCAGAAGCAGGAGCACTGGTTCGTAAGCCAATATCTGAAGCAGTTCCCTGTTGGCCCCAAAATGGGAGTAAGGAGACTTGGTGCTGAAGGCGCCCAGAACCAGTGCAACACCGGCAAATCCCAGCAGGAAGACAAGCACGAGAAAATCCAACTGCAAAATGAGACAGAGCAGGCTTGCGATCATCAAAATCAGATACGCATAGATCCACACGAACTGCATATTGCTCACTGCTATGCTATCTTTGCCCAGGAGCTTGAAGAGATCATAGAAAGGCTGCAAAATGGGGGGACCGAATCGACCTTGCAACCTTGCAGTAATCCTTCGGTCAATCCCGAAAAGCAACCCGCCGGCAATGGGAGCAAGAACTATTGTTGCGATGACTATTATGAACTGATTCATTTCGAGATCACCCCGCATACAATCATGATGGCCAGGAGCAAAATGGCTACGGTATTTACCCAGGGATTCAAAGCTTTTTCTCCGAGTGTTCCCTGGAAGTAGTAGCCGCCAAGTATGAACTTCGTCTTAATATCGGCTTCAGCGCACCATTCATCTGTATCGGTGCCGCCTGTTTGCTCGCCGCACAGATAGACCTGCCGCAACTGGGTGGACTTCAATCCGAAGAACAACATGGGCAGGAACAAGGCAATACCCAATACCAGGTAGAGCACCCACACGGGGAAAGATCCCCGGACCGCAGCCCCTGTCTGCACGGCTGAAGAGCCTGCCAGCACGACGTTAGCCCAGCCCGAACCGATCATGCTGATACCAGGGATGACGTCGCTGGTGGCTGATGCGATGAAGTAATGATAAATCGGCCCGATCCCGAAACCGACTACAAAGATACCTATAAATAAAGTCCACAAGGGAAAGGAGTAGCTGGGGGAAAGTTTTTCAAGCGGCCATCCCAGTTTCGGCACGACCTGCAGAAGCCTTCCCAGCCATTTTGTCCAGAAAACGATGGTCAAAGCGCTTGCAAGCACAAAGAAAATTGCAGCCAGGGGAACTTTGTAGGCCGCTTCGAGGGCTATCCATTTACCAAGCACCATCCCGAATGGAGGCAGGAACATGGACAGCATGCCCACTGCGGTAATGAGGGTGACAAGAGGCGCTTTGGCGGCGAGGCCCTCCATGTCTTCGATCTCACGGCTCCAGATCTGGTGCTCGATCGCTCCGGCGCAGAGGAAGAGCATACCTTTGGAAATGGCGTGGAAAATAATGAGCAGAATCGCTGCGGCTATTGACAACGGGGTGTTTATACCGGCACAGGCTATGATCAGGCCCAGGTTGGCAATAGTCGAGTAGGCCAGGACCCGCTTGCCTGTTGTCTGGCTGATTGCCAGCGCCGAGGCGCCAAAAAAGGTGAATGCGCCGACAACTGCTACGGCGGTGCTCACGAGAGTTCCGGCATAAGCGGGGGCAAGCCTGAGCACCAGGTAAACTCCTGCTTTAACCATCGTGCTGGAATGGAGCAGTGCTGAAACCGGCGTGGGTGCAACCATTGCTCCAAGAAGCCAGGATTGGAAGGGCATTTGTGCAGCCTTGGTGCACCCTGTGAAGCAAAGAAGAGCTACCGGCAGGACCATGGCCGCACTGTGCATGCCTCCTCCAATGATGTTTTGAACCGAAAGGGCCGAAGCACCCCCTTGAGTGACGTAAAGATAGATGATAGCCAGGATGAATGCCGTTCCACCGGTGGAATTCATCCAGAGAGCGCGCGCGGCATTTTCCAGGGCTATCTGTGTCTTGTCATGCGAAATCAACATGAAGGAACAAAGTGTGGTAACTTCCCAGAAAAAGTAGAGCCAGAAAAGGTTATTGGCGAAGACCAAGCCGTTCATGGCTCCCAGGAACAAAACAAGCCAGAACAGAAACCTGGACTGCCTGGACTTGTCGACATGAGCATGCTCCTCATGGTCCCGCATGTACCTGATGGCGTAGATACAGATAAGAGAACCGATAATGGAAATGATCAAAGTCATCACTATGGCCAGATGATCGACCACGAAAGCCGGTCTCAGGTCCATATGGGCCTTCATAACGAATTCAAAGTAGACAATCGGTATGATCTGGGTCGCGGCAAAAATCAGGACCAGCCGGTTCCGTAATTTAAAACCCAGTAAAAGGTAGAGGACAAGAATGGCATAGTCGAGGACCGAAATGAGCGTGCCCCACTCGAACCCCTCAGGGGGAGTATAGGTCAGGGGCCCTTTTGCGGCGAATAGGATGCTGTTAGCGATGAGCACTATAGCCGTTATAACAACAACGACCCCTCGCGCAAAATAATTGCGAATTGCCAGTATCAGGAAGCCAGCCACTACCGGTAGCAAGATGGCGATCGCCATCATTCCATCAGTCATAGTCCTATCTCCTTGTGAATTTGGTCCATCTTGGAAACCTGAAACAGCGTTTGAATAGGATTGAAAATGTGAACCGAGCAACACGAGCCTCGCCCGGATAGATCCCCGCCCCGTCGGCTTTTAACGCAAAGCCCGGAGCGATTCAAACCCGAGCTTTAGGCACATCCGCGAACGCAAAGAATAAATGCACCTGAACACTTCATTTTCAGGTGGGTCCGTTCCGTACAGAGATAGTTTTTGAAAGAACAGAGGCTTTCATTATTGGATGCCTATTAGAAAGTAGGCGTTCCGAAATGTCAAGTAAAACATTTCACACACAAAAAATTTCCCCAAGAATTATGTCACGATTGATTAATCTATTGTAACTAATGGACTTTTGGGGTCTGTAAGCACTTTTGCAAAAGTGCGTCTTCTCCTGGCGCCCCTGATTTTTTCCTCCGCATTGTGCATTTTTGTGTATATAATTATAAACCCCAGGCGAGGAATACAGGCCCTTAAGAGCGATCCGACCGCTGTTGGCCGCCATTATGGTGACCCGGAGTCCAAGGCCGGTCTCGACTTTGGGAAGGGCCAGGCGCCGAAAACTCCTGAGCGATCAATCGCAGGCCGCCGCTCATGACCAGGTTTACGCCAATCAACCGGCGGATTGCCTGCCGAGGATTGACCTGTTTGAAAAATAACTATATCATCAGGGTAGGCTCCCCCATCAAGTCCATAGCGGTTGCGCTTCAGGTTTCGGGGGGCTTGATCAATTTAAAGGACAACGTCAGGTTTTTTAACCTGGGAACCCCACAGGTTCCACCATCAGAGGGCATGCGTAATGAATTCTGCAGCTTCCTCCAATAGCCTAAGGTTAGACGTAGGCATGGTAGTCACCTGGTCCTGTTTGCAGACTATTATGAAGAATCTGTCTGCTATCCAATCTTCCGGCCTGCGATTGGTGGCGGTCGTTGATGTTGAAAAATCTGTCTTGGGCCATAAAAATGTCGAAGAATCGGGGATAAAAGTATTCGACGATCATCTGGATCTCCTGAGAATAGAGAGTCTGGACCTGATCCTGGAGTGCACCGGCGACGAGCGCATTCTATGCGACATTATGAGTCAGAAACGGCCCAGCGTGGGTTTACTCGACCGACAGGCTTCCTTGCGGTTTATTGAAATGGCAAAGGGCTATGCAAATAATCCGCTGGCCTCCGCCTTGCTGGAGGCCTCGCCGGATGGAGTTCTTGTCATCAACAGGAAGTTCCTTATTACAGCCTGCAACCAATCGCCCCAGATCCCCGGCAGTGCAAACAAGGACGACATCGTTGGTAAACATTGTTTCGAGGTGCTGTATCACGCATCAAGTCCGTGCAGGTTTCGTTCAACGATCTGTGTCGCTCGCGAAGCGCTGCAGACCGGTAAGCCGGCCCGTACGATATATGAACCTGTCGATTTGAACAATACCTCACAGTTTCGCCAGGTTACCGCATACCCAATTCATGACCGGGGTGGGGAGATCGCCCAGTTCGTGCTGACGATTCGGGACATTACCCAGGATTTGGGCAAAAAGATCGAAGAGCGCACCATAGCGCTCAAGAAAGATTTCGCCCGTTTGGCTCAGGAAGATCGGCTCAGCTCCCTGGGGCGGCTCGTTGCTTCGGTTTGCCACGAGATCAACAACCCGATCACGAGCATCGTGACCTTCAACAGGCTTGTTCAGAGTATTCTGCACCCCAAGCCCGGGCAGAGTGGGCCGTCCAATGTTGAGATGTCGAATGTGGCGCGATATCTGGACCTTTCTTTTCGGGAAGCGATGCGTTGCGGGTCTATTGTCAAGAACCTGCTTACCTTCGCCAGGCCAAAAAGCGTGGAAGCAAAGGTTATAGTGATTCCCGAACTGGTCGATACAATTCTGCTCCTGACGGGGCATCAGCTCGAACTTGCCAATATCCGCTTCGAGGTCCATTTCCCGTCGGGTCCGTTCACCGCTTGCGGAGATTACGCCCAGATTCAACAGTGCCTGTTGAACCTGATATTCAACGCTATTGACGCAATGCCGCACGGAGGGACCTTGACCCTCTCCGGCGAAATCGACGAGAGTGCCGATCTGATCAGCCTGGCGGTCGCCGACACAGGGTGTGGAATTGATCCTGAAGACCTGCCGCGGATTTTCGAGCCCTTTTACTCCACAAAGGCCGATGGGAAAGGCAGCGGCCTCGGATTGCCAATGGTCTACAGCATCATACGCGAACATCATGGAGACGTGGAGGTCGAAAGTGTGCCTGGCAAAGGATCGACATTCAGGATTAAGCTGCCTCGCAACCCTGTGAACTGCCGGGATGGCGGGCATGTTCCGGGCAAGGTTTCCACCGTGTTGCAGCATGACCAGTCCCAGGGGAGGGAATTGAGTCCATTGAGGGAGGGAGGAGAAGCCCCCGTATGAAATTTTCGACACGCATCATGATTGTGGACGATGAAGAGATGATCTGCGAGTCGCTCCAGGCCTGGTTTGTCAAGGACGGCTATCAGGTGGAAACGGCATTGTCCGGCGAGGCAGCTCTGAAACTTGTCGAGGCTTTTCCCGCCGACATCTATCTGGTGGATATCAAAATGCCGGGCATGGATGGAATCGAGTTTCTTTCTCGATTGAAGGAATGCCAGCCGCATGCCGTAGTGGTCATGATGACTGCTCATGGCACCGTGCAAACAGCCGTCGATGCCATGAAGCGGGGGGCGACGGACTATTTCTGCAAGCCTTTTGACCCTGATGAGCTGTCGCTGTTTATGGAGCGCCTTCTTGCCAATAAGGCACTCCGTGAAGAAAACATCGTCCTCAAGGAACTGTTGAGCGAACGCCACGAGGGCTTTTTCGATGTCTTTATCGCCAACTCCAGCGCCATGCGGGCCATTTTCGCCAAGATCGAGGAAGTTGCCCCTTCGTCCGCACCCATTTTGATTACAGGAGAAACAGGGGTTGGTAAGGACATGGTCGCCAAGGCCATTCATTTTAGAAGCGATCGGTCCTGTGGTCCTTTTCTGGCAGTTAATTGCGGCTCGGTATCCGAGTCCCTGCTGGAAAGCGAATTGTTCGGCCACGAGAGGGGGGCTTTTACCGGTGCTGTCAAAGCCAGGCGTGGACGCCTGGAGATGGCTCACAACGGCACGCTTCTCCTTGATGAAGTTGGCGAGATTTCCCCTAAAATGCAGGTGAGCCTTCTTCGGGTGCTGGAAGAGAAAAGTTTCCTCAGATTAGGGGGCAGCCAGCCCATTGAGTCGGATTTTCGGCTTATCAGCGCCACCCACCGAGACCTGCTTTCTCTGATAAAAGAAAATCAATTCAGGGACGACTTTTACTATCGTATCAACGTGATCACCATAGACGTCCCGCCCTTGCGCGAGCGATTGGATGACATCCCCGTGCTCGCCGATCACTTTCTCAAGCGCTACAACGAAGAAACCGGAAAATCCCTGGGCGGCTTTACACAGAAGGCGCTGGATCTTTTAACTTCCTACCATTGGCCGGGCAATATCCGGGAGCTTCGAAACGTGGTCGAACGAGCCGTGGTCATAGCCAGGGGTAGGATGATCGGGGTCGAAGAACTGACCTTCGTAAATCCACGCGCCAATGTAAGTTCAATGGGGTCGATGACGCTGCAGGACCATGAAATCAACCAGATAAAAGCCACTCTGGAATCCTGTAACGGCAATATCCTCCGGGCGTCCAAGCTGCTTGGAATCGACCGGAGCACACTGACGCGGAAAATGAAGCGGTATCAACTTGGCCGCTGCTGACGCGAAACTCCGGGGCCCCGCTGCCGAAGGCGCCGCAAGAATCACCAGGGGTCTTTTATCCCCAATAGAGGTAACCGCAATTGACGCGCGATCGACCCGGAACGTCCGAGGAAAGTCACATAGATATTGTTCCCATGGGATGGGTGGATGAGTTGGCCGTTTCGGTCGTTGCTGCAAACCTGCAGACATTGATTGGCCTCAATGCTGCTACCTTGCCGTCGCATCCGGACCCCGAGTATGCCTACCTTCCCCTGCGCAGCCAATATGGGGCAGGGCAAATAATCAAAGCGCTCCAGTCAATCGATGATGGAGCACGATTCAAACTGGGAATCGTTAAGTGCGACCTGTGCACACCGATTCTTACATTCGTATTCGGCGAATCCCAGCTTGGCGGCAAGGCTGCCGTAATCTCTCTTCATCGGCTCATGGATAAAGATTCGGCACGCACATATCTGCGAGCCGCCAAGATCGGCCTTCATGAAACCGGGCATCTGCTGGGAATCGGGCATTGTCGGACTCCGGATTGCCTGATGGCTTTCGTGAGCAGCATCGAGAAACTGGATGGTCTGCCTGCGAGATTCTGCACTGCGTGCAGGTATGAAATCTCCAGAAGCCTAAAGCATATCTTCGGCCGGACCTGAGGAGTTTTGAGTTTTGAGTTGTCAGTTTTGAGTCAACCAAAAAACTAAAAACCGACAACTCATAACTCTTCGGATCATTGCATGAATTCACGCACCAGCCGATCCCAGCCGATCTCCGGAACCGTTCCGTAAATATCCTTGAGCGCCTCACCACCGGTTGGCATCGTTGGATAACCGGTAATACCCGACAACAGGCCGCCCAGACGCGAGGCCTCATCGTCGATCCAGGCCATACCCTCCGAGTCGAAAAACAGATTTTTGAGATTATTGCGCAGGGACTTGGGCTGGATTACCATAAGCCACCCTTCTGCGTATGGCGCATCATTCGCCGTGGCCGCTCTTTTCAGAAGGTTATGATTGGTTGCCACTACCTGGCCATCCACCGGGCACAGGCTCGCAGCTTCCTTACCGGAACGCTTCAACACTGCGGCTGGATGACTTTGGCCCACGGTGGACCCGAGACTGGGTATCTGTATCTCGTCCTGAGGTCCCAGAAGCCTGAGAGCGAAATCATCGAGGCCCACACGCACCCGCCCGCCGTATTCGACCCGAGCCCAGCTATGGCCGTGGTGATAGTAGTAATTTCGCGCAACGTCGAAGCCGGATGCTCTTTCCACTTCCGGGCGCTTTAGATTGGGCAGGTAGCTCGTGTCCTCGATCATCTGGTCGAATGGACACCTAACGCAATCATAGGCATACGAGCAGGAGCCGTAGGGAATACGGCCGCTCAGCATGTGGCGGCACTTGCCCTTGCGCATCATCAGCAGCATTCTCGCCGGCCGGCTGTCAGACTGGCCGCTGGCTTTTCGCTGCTCATCGAAATTGCTCAGCACACGCTGATCAAGGGCGCAACCCAGACAGTCGAATGCATTTACGCACTTGGTTGGTTTTATCACCCCCGCGCGACCCCATACGCACTGGTCGTTTTCCATCGCAAAGATCACGGGTTGCATTGTTTTCTTACGGTCTTTGGTGTCCATAATGACTCTCCTTCTGCTCCAGGTATGGTGGAAACGGCCTTCAAAAAGCTTCCCTCACCGAACTCATGCAATTGGGTTTGCATTCTCACAGAGCAGGATTCAAGCCAAAGGGTCTTTTTGTTTGACGGAATTATGCAACTACCTAAAATGATGGATATTTTTAAGAGATGCGATCAACGTGCGGCGAATAAGGCCATAGGTGGGGTAGAATAAAAAAGGCGCACATTGCGCCAGTAACTATCCAATACTACCTGTTTTCAAAAAATATTCATAAATATCGATATGTTGCGAAGGTGAGGCGTATTGCGCCATTGCGAGGCGATTTGCACCACTTTGCAATCACAGCAGAGACACAGAGAACTTGGATAGGGAGAAAACGAATGCACACCTCGCGGAGCCTTGATGTATTACTTCATTTAGCAGACGGGCGGAATTCGTATTCACGCTCATCGACCTGAAAAACGACTTTATCTTCCAGGTTCTCCTTTATCCTGCCTTCCAGGACTCTCCTGCAGCCAAAGCAAAAGTAGGTTATCTGGTGTGTAGGCGAATTTTCTTCGCCCCCCGCGACTTGCTCCTGGGGCGCCAGGGGCGTCATGGCCAGCTTTTGGCAAAACTCCTGCTTCTCCGCCCCGCCTTGGCGGGTAATGACCTTGTAGCTGCCGACAAACTTCAAAGGCATCTTTATGCTCATGGTTTCACTCCAATGGAATGCAGTGGTTATGAGAAAGTTCCGTGCGGATCGGGTCAATTATTACACAGGCTCAAGCTAAAACCATAAGTAGAAAATCAGTTCGCCAGCGCGCCTTCCAGCTTGTCGAGGATTCTTTTCGGCACAGGATAGGGGTCCTTTGCAAGATAGAGTCCCAGTATCATGGGATTGAAGGAAATGGCATCAGCAACCGTAGCAACGCTCATCCCTTTTTCCTCCATTTTTTCAATGATTTTCAGCTTTCGTTGTTCCATTTCAAGCTCCTGTATTGGGATAAATCAAAGGCCTGAGTAATATCGCACACATTTCTTCAAAAAAGCAAGTCCTGAGCAAAGACCAAGTAGAATAGGATATGGAACTCGGGTTTGGGACTCCAACCGGCGATTGCTTCTGCATGCGTGTAAAAAGTGAAAGGCCATAAGGGATTTCCTTATGGCCTTTTGAAACAGAGGAGACTCACAGAACCGATTAAGACAGAGAAAGACTTTCCACCACTAACGGGACCACACATCGAGCATTGGAATCAACTTGGTCACAGGAGTTTCAGCATCCGTTCGAACACAGTTGGAGATAATTTCAGAGCGACATGAACTTGAACCTGGAAAAATTAACTTGAGTTTTCTTTTTTCAGCATCCACCTTCACCTGGAAATTTGAGCTTCGGCGCGATTTAGTGTTACTGTACATTTCGGTTTCTGAGAGTTCCCCGCACAAATTTGGAGGCAGGCACGCCTTGGGGTTTTACTTCCGGCAGCCATTCACCCTTCCCGGGATTCCTGCTGGCTTTAGCGCAGGCAGAACGCAGAGCAGCTTCAAAGTCAACGAGATCAAAGGGCTTCTTCAGGAACGTTTGGATTTGCACTCGATCCAGATCTTCAGCTACAGCTTGAAAGTCGTATTGAGATAGAACAATTGCAACGGTCTCGGGAGCAACGAGATTGAGCTTTTCGATAAGAGAGTGGCCATTCGCATCGGGAAGATGATATTCAAGAATCACGACATGAGGAGGAGCTTTCTGAGCATGAGCCAGCGCTTGAGAGGCTGTTGAGCAGCTATGAAAGGCATATCCGGCCCTATCCAGGAATTTTTCCAAAGAGCGTCTCAATGAAGCGTCGTCTTCGACAAGGAGCACAAGATTTTCAACACGCACTTTCGCCTCCGTTCTCTTCCTTACAGCAAGCAGCGTGCCAAGGTTGGGAAATCATCAGGATAGCGGCCAACAGCGCGCACTTGGAGGAAGGACTCTTTGATCGGTAGCAGACATTAATTGGATAATATTCTACATCTGTTCGGGTTATTGGTCAGCAGGGATGCAGGGGCGGCTTTAAAAAAAGAAATTAATTCAAGGCTTTGCTTCTAATGTGTAGGATATTGTACACAAGGGGAAAGTATTGGAGCATTTTGTCCAAGCCAAATAGCGGCAAGAGAGCAAGAGGCCGCACCTTCTTTGCTTCAAACTTCTATTCCATACTTTTTGAGGCGATAGAGAAGTATGTGGCGGGGGAGTTTGAGAAACCGCGCCGTTTTGGATTTATTGGCGCCGCATTTCTCGAACGCCTGAAGGATGACCTCCTTTTCTATCTCCTCGAGGCCAACGCCCCCATCGGGCAAGACCATGCTGAATCTTTCCGATTGAAGGGCGCCTTTCTCGATCAGGTCCGGTTCGAGAAAGTGAAGATGGCGTCCCACGATCATGTCGTCATTTTCCAGCAGGATGACCCGTTCGATGGTGTTGCGCAGTTCGCGTATGTTGCCGGGCCACGAATGATTCATCAGAAGGTGTTCGGCCTTGGGATTGAAGCCTCGGAATTTCTTTCCGTATTTGTCGTTGAACTCCTCCATAAATATACGCGCAAGCAGAAGGATATCCTCGCGCCGCTCGCGCAAAGGGGGCAGGTTGATCTTTATCGTTGCGAGCCTGAAGTAGAGATCTTTGCGGAAGCCGCCCTGCTCGGCCACATGCCATAGGTCCTGGTTGCAAGCTGAGACAATCCGGATGTCCACCTTCTTTTGCCGTGTTCCCCCTACGGCGAAGAATTCCTTTTCTTCCATTACCCGAAGCAACTTAGCCTGGATCTCAGGGTGGAGATCCACTATTTCGTCCAAAAACAGGGTCCCGCCATCCGCAACCTGGAGCAGCCCTTCTTTGCCTTCCGTTTTAGCGCCCGTAAAAGCTCCCCTTTCATACCCGAAAAGCTCGCTCTCTATGATTTCAGTTGAAAAAGCAGCACAGTTGAGCGCTACGAATGGATATGGAGCCCGAGGGCTCCTGGTATGAATGAGCCTGGCAAAAAGCTCTTTCCCGGCCCCGCTCTCGCCCTGTATCAAAACACCCGCGTCACGGCTCTGCGCGCTCTTTATGGCGAGTATCCGGGCTTCGAGAAATATATGGTTTTTGCCGATCAGCCGATCTACTCCCTGGAGCCTCTGGACTTCCTGGCGCAGGCGAATGACTTCATTTTTTAGACCGGCGTGTTCGAGAGCGTTCTGGATGGTCAATTCAAATTCATCCAGGTCGACCGGTTTGACCAGGTAGTCGAAAGCGCCGTGCTTTATTGCCATAACTACGTCTTTTACCCGCTCGTATGCTGTTATCATGACAACGGTCGGGGAAGGACGCATTTCCTTGAAGCGGGGCAGCAACTCAAGGCCGCTTCCGTCGGGGAGTCCGATATCGAGCAAAACGAGGTCTGGATCTTCGCGCTCGGCAAGCATTAGCCCGGCTGCTCCGGTATCGGCTTCCAAAATGATATGTGTTTTTCCCAGGAGCCGGCGCAATGCTGAGCGGAAGGGGGCCTCGTCGTCGACAATCAGAATCTTGTGTTTTTCGCGCATGGTATGCTTTCCGAGAGCAGAATCTGAACAATGCGAAGATACTCTCGATTGTAAACGAGATTCTGAAAAAATCGGATAAAATTCTACACCAGTTTTGTTTCAGTGATTTCAATAATATTTCCCGCCAGCCCGCGCCGCGTTTTGCATATTTGCATTGACACCCGTGGAATCGTTTTCTATAAATCCGTCAAACTCATATAGTTCAGGGCAAAGGAGCGGTGGAATGAAAGCGAGAGTTTTAATGGGTCTGGGGATAATTGCGCTCGTTGTCTGGGCTTTGCTTCCCGGGACAAAAGCGCATTCACAAAAGGAGCCTTACAAGATCGGAGCGGTTTTTTCGGTCACCGGCGGCGGCTCTTTTCTGGGTGATCCCGAAAAGAAGACGGCGAAGATGATCGCCGAGGAGATAAACAGGCAGGGGGGTATCAATGGCCATCCCCTTGAACTGCTCATAGAGGATGACGAGACCGATGCCACCAAGTGCAATTTGTCAGTAAAGAAACTGATAAAGAAAGATGAGGTGCCTGTGATCATTGGTCCGACCACCAGCGGAACGAGCCTCGCGGTGGTGGGCGTGGCGGAGGAAGCTCAAATCCCTCTGATTTCTTGTGCTGCCAGCTACAAAATTGTAACCCCTGTTGAGAGTCATAGATGGATATTCAAAGTCGCTGGTTCGGATAGTCACGTTGTGGGAAAAATGTATGATTACATGCAGGCCAAAGGAATTAAAAAGGTTGCCATCATGACCGTTTCTGACGGATTTGGAGCCAGCGGACGAGAGGAGTTGTTGAGGCTTGCGGGCGAAAATGGCATTACGATTGTGGCCGACGAGCGCTACGGTCCGCAGGATACGGACCTTTCTGCGCAGATGACCAAAATCCGATCCACGCAGCCCCAGGCCATCGTAAACTGGTCCATAGGGCCTACACAGATTCTGGCGATCAAGAGCTGGCGCGATCTGGCTATGGATTCGATCCCACTTTACCAAAGCCACGGTTTTGGGAACTTGAAAAACCTGGAACTTGCCGGCAAGGCCGCTGAAGGGGTCCTTCTTCCTCTGGCCAGGGTCAATGTGGGCGATCTGCTGCCCGATAATCAGCCGCAGAAGAAAGTCATATTGGAGTATAAGAAGGCTTATGAGGCGGGCTTCAAGGAGCCTGTCTCCTCGTTTGGCGGTCATGCCTGGGATTCGATGAACCTGGCCGTATCAGCGCTTAGAGCGGTTGGGCCCGATCCCGCAAAGATCCGGGACCATATCGAGAATACAAGGGGTTTCGTTGGCATGCATGGGATCTTCAACATGTCTGCCCAGGACCACAACGGCCTCAGCAAGGAGGACCTGGAAATGATCGTGGTGAAGGACGGCAAATGGGCGCTGGCGAAATGAAAGTGCAGTTTTTTAGTTTCCGATTTTTGTTTTGAGTCTAAAAACTCAAAACTTAAGACTCAAAACTGACATGAATTATTCCGGCTGATGTCGAAATTGCAAAGACTAGTACATTGTCAACTAAGTTAGTTTATGTTATATTGCCCTCCTGAGGGGGCAACTACTATGAAAAAACAGTACCAGATCCAGCTCACAGATCAGGAACGCAGAGAGCTTAAACGCCTGATTGAGAGCGGGCGCAAACTGGCCAGAAAAATCACACGCGCCCGCATTTTGTTGCTGGCCGACACTGGGAAAACAGACAAGGAGATTGCAGAAGCACTCCAAGTATGCACGTACACTGTACATAAGATACGTAAACGTTTCTTTAACGAAAAATCCTTAAACAGCCTGGAGGAAAAACCACGGCCTGGAAAACCTCCCAAGCTGGACGGCCTGACAGCGGCACATATAACGGCTCTTGCCTGTTCAGAGCCGCCCGAAGGCCGAGAATATTGGACGCTACGCCTGCTGGCCGATAGAGCGGTGGAACTTGACTTGGTCGACACCATTTCTCATGAAGGTGTACGAAAGCTCCTAAAAAAAACGAATTGAAACCGCTTCATGAAGATGCTTTCTGAATTACATTATCCCGATGCCGAAAAGACAATGCCTCGACCGCCGCATTGCCACTCAGGAAGAGCTTAAAAAGGAAGTCTATGCACTGGTCGAAGAGCGGAATAGAATCAAAGCTACCGTGAACTGGAGCTTTACCAAAACTAAAGCACGACAAAAGCTGGAAAGACATTACCCAACTACAACTAATTAAGTTGACAATGTGCTAGTCTCATTGACCTATTGCTTGCATGTTCGATGTGGAAAGTGTATGGTTTTGCAGGCTTTGGGGTCGTTCAAGAAGTTTTTTCGGGCAGAATCCGACCCGAGAATGCGGTTTGGATGCGTGGGGTACAACTTGACGCATTATTCCGGATAATTGTAGCGCCCTTCCTCCAAGACTGATATCTCTTTAAGCATCCGTTTGCGTGGCAGATTCCCGAAATTATCGCCAAAGGATTTTTTATGGAACGCCACAACCCCGATACTCGGCCCGTGACCCATACTCTCAAGGGAATCGCCATATCCTCGGTACTCATAAATCACTATGTCAACACGCATTTTTCGGTTGATGCCAGCGGCTTTGCGAATCTATTCATTGCGCTTTTCTACATGGCCAGCGGGTATGGCTTGTACTACTCTTTGAGTAACGCCTTGCCAGGTGAAACCACTTTTTCAAGAAAAGCTTTGTTCCTGTTCTATCGTGACAGAGCGATCCGCATCTTTCCGCTCTTCTGGATCGCTTTGCTTGTTTCCGGAAGACCTTTCCCTTGGGCTCTCCTCGGCCTTCATGCCCCAGATCATTTCTGGTTCATACCCACACTGCTGCAGTGCTATGCGCTGGCGCCTCTCATTTTTTCAAGTATGCGGAAAAATAAAGCAATATTGATTGTCGTCGTCATTCTGGCGTTTACAGGAATCAACTGCTTGCCTTGCCTGGGGTATGCCGGCCAGATGACCATAAAGCTTTTGAGCTTCTTGGATACTGGGTGGAGAGGTTTTTACTTTATTTATGTACTATTGTTTACACTTGGACTCTTGTTGCCGTGTTTTCTCAATCCAGCACGAGTTAAGCATCCAATATCTGCAAAGCTGGCTTTTTGCCTTCATCTGGCTTCAACTTTCGGTTTCATGATGCTGCTTAAATACTTCGTTAAGAACAGCCTGTTCTTTTATATTATGCCTCTTCCCGCTTTAGCTCTCGTTTTCATCCATGCCATCAGGTATGTAATAAAGTTTCGCGTCTTTGCCTATCTCGGCAGCATCTCCTATTCAATTTACCTTTTCCACATACTCTACTACAAAATGATCGATGGCATCGGATTCCCCAACAGATCCCTGACCAATCTGGCAATCTCCATCGCCTTCTTCCCATTATTTTTGTATGGTTGCAACAAGGCAGAAGGACTCGGCAATTGCATCGCTCAAAAGTTGAAAGTCTCCATTAAATACCCTCTCTTTCAAAAAACTCTCCCCGGGTGCTAATCAGTTCTCACCTTTGTCTGGAACTCATCTCCGGTAACGCTTGATGGACGAAAACCGGGTTTCGGACGAGGGGAGGCAGGATAAGCCGTGCGAAGCCTGCTTCCTACTCTACGTAGAGGAATACTCGGTCTATAATGCTTGAGGATTTGATTGGGATATCCTATAATTTACAGATTCTGCGCGTTCCAAGAGCTTTCTCGGATGGAATCCGACCTGCGAAATGCGCCTCGGGATTCGTTGGTGGTCAGTTTGAGCCATTATTCAGGTCCCGACCTTCGCGTAGTGTGCGACCATTGTCGTCGATACAGGAGCATCAATGTCGATCAACTCGTGTGGCTTTTTCTCAATTGCGCTTGTTTCATCTATTACAGGAGCACTCTTGCTACTGCTTGCACAAAAATTAGGGTGCTCCATAAGGCAGCGCTGCACCAAAGCAAGAGCCTCCGGCGAAGCTCAATCCGGGGGGTCGCAAAATGCAATGGAGGGCGTCAATAAATACGGGAGACAACTCACAGTCAGGCAGATCCTCAAGAACGAGCACCGCCAGTTCGTAGGCGGCTTGTGGGAGGAAATCGGCGCGCAGCAGCTAGACTTCCTAAAGCTACATGGCCTGAAGAGCGATCACCTTCTCCTCGATGTCGGGTGTGGGTGCCTGAGAGGGGGGATTCCCTGCATACGCTATCTTGAGGCTGGAAACTACTTTGGGCTGGACATCAACGCTTCGCTTGTAAAGGCCGGGCAGATAGAGATCGAAAGAGAAGGGCTTACGGGAAAGCGGCCCAATCTCATGGTGAACGATAAGTTTGAATTCAGCCGGTTTGGCAGGACATTCAACTATGCAATCGCCCTCTCGGTCTTCACGCATCTGCCCATGAACCACGTAATTCGCTGTCTGGTCGAAATCCGGAAGGCGCTCTCTCCCGGGGGCCGGTTCTTTGCAACATTTTTCGAAGCGCCATCCGCTGCCCACCTTGAGAGGGTCACGCATATGCCTGGGGGCACCCAGACAAACTATGACTCGGACCCGTATCACTACTCGATCGAAGAATGCCGGATGATGGCCCGCGCCGCAGGAGTCCAGGTCAGCCTGATCGGCGAGTGGGGACATCCAAGGGCCCAGAAAATGCTGTCATTTACAATGGGCTGATGTCCGCAACTTTTCTATTCCCGGCGATCTGCACTTATTGGAATTTCCGGATGTCCAGGTTGGTGCGAACATGAGAGCGGCTCCTTTTTGAGACACTCGCAATTCATGACTCATGATCAAGCAGAAAGTGAGTAATTTGCGGTACTGCCTTTCCGAATTTTTTTAGACGCTACCCAGCACCCATAAGAGTTTGGAGGCGATAAACAGATGGTCACGGTAGAAGAAAAAGTTTGAAAACAGTGGACCAGTTTATGGGATGTCTGAGTTCACCGGCTGAAATCAAACGTGTAAAATCTCCCCGGGGGGCAAGAGCGAAACATATGGGACTAAGATGTTAGAAAAATTCCCATCGTGCTGATGCCGCGTGAAGGCCAAAGCGCACTCTGGAACCTTGCTGGAACCATTCTTCGCCAACGGTTGCTGAAAGTGGTAGATTAACCATGAACTGGAAGGGGCAGCCCGCCGAACTGTGAACGGGGAATCGAGGAGCTTTTATCTTATGTACAGGTTGAATCGGCACGCTCTCACGCTGTCCGGAATTTGCATACTGCCGGCAATAGCCGGCCAGACACTTTCTATGCCACAAAAGGCTGATCTATGGCACATTTCTAGGTACTTAACCGGCCGGCAGTGTGCTACAATACGTTCGGTTCACTGGGGTGCGATGCGGGCATCAAATCTTATAGCGCTGATAGCGCTGACTCCTGCCTGTGTCGCAGTGAGAGTGGGGTGTCCACCGAAATTTCCTCCATTATCACATTAAACATTAACCATTGCAGAGGGTAGCGATCATGAGAAAGGTAGTGTTGTTTGCAACAGTTGTTGGTTTTATTTTTTGTTACAGCTTGAACGCAGTTGGCCAGACTGGGAATCCCCACTACGTAGGGCCGTCGAGTGTTGCCACCAATGGGTCCCACCTGGGCCAGACAGGCATGAACCAGGTGTGTATTAACTCGTATGGCACCTTCGCGCATATGTGCCCTACGGATGAATTTTTCTCCACGGCGGGCAATCCGGCTCAACAGATTCAGCTCTGGATCCAGCCCGCGCTTAGCAATTGTGTGTACGATACGAACCAGAGTGCGGTTACGTGTCAGGAGGCTGGGTTGTATACGCCGCTCTTTGAACTGGCGACGAGTTTGTACAACACGTGTACGGGATGGACCTCTGCTACTGGGGTCGGCACCTCCGTGCAGTGGATTACCGGCACGGGGTGGACGCTGGTAATCGACTCGGCTTGCAGCGTGTCGCACAGGGTCGCGTGCTGTTCCCCGTAAGCAGGGTGCGTCAGGTTTAAGAATCTCATCGGTTTATGGATGTGATCTGTTCACATCGCGTCGGAAACTTGGGATGTTCGTCTGATCTCTTAGATGGCCATTGCCGCCGAAGCCAACGGTTAAAAGTACAACCCAAGCCGGGAGGAGCCGTCAAGCTCCCCTGGCTGTTGCTCATAAAGCCGGGTTGCACGTGAAACGAACCAGTTCAGTGTCTCCCTGGCCGCAGTCAGGCCCTTCGGGCTAGAGTGAAAGCCAAGGAAGTCGAAGCCCCGTTCTATCCTGCCGATGGAGGTCTTCTTTGGGTGTTTATCCGGCAGCGGGGCCCGATCTCCTGATTGACGACCTTCACTAATGTTAAAAAATCCGGTTTATCTGAGGCCGCGTGAAGGGCAAAACGCACTTAGGAACCTTGCGGACCCATTCCTTGCCAAGGGTTGCGGAAAGTGGTAGATGAACCATGAACTGGAAGGGGCAGCCCGCCGGTTACGGCCTGCCCAACTTGGATCATGGAATCGAGGAGGTTTTATCTTATGTACAGGTTGAATCTGCACGCTCTCATGCTGGCCGCAATTTGCATACTGCTGGTGATTGGCGGCCAAACACTCATGAAGCTGGCGATCGTACGGTCGGGGGGCATGCCGGTCCTGGAGATCGGCATTGCCGGTTTGTTCCGCAAGTTTATGGCTGCACCCTATATTCTTATCGGATTTGCTCTTTACGGCGTAAGTGCAATTCTTTGGCTGGAGGTACTGTCGAAACTGGATTTCAGCGTAGCATTCCCGATGGTGAGCCTGACCTATATCGGGACCCTGTTCGTTGGCCGCTTTCTATTTAATGAGCCTGTTAACCTCTGCCGGGTGGCCGGCGTGCTGCTCATTTGTTCGGGGGTTTTTTTCGTGATTCGAAGCCAGTGAGGGCCTTGTGCAGCCGAAGTGCTCCGCTCCGCCGAACCTGGGATCGGGGTTGAATTATTTGTTTGGTATTTCCCGGTTTATTGAAGTGGATTGCTACATCGGGTCTCGGGCATCGAACAGCCGGGTAGAACTTTCCGTCCACGTCCGCCCATCGCCTGCTCCGGCGTCTTCTGCCCTTGGAAGGCGCAATGAATCCCTCTATTTGTTTGATCGCCTCAACGAGCATCGCCCCTTTACCACGCGACTGCTCCATATCGTGCTCCTCTGCCTTTACATGGTTCTGGCAACCTCATCTTTGCTGAAATTTTCCGAGAATTCCCTGAGCTTTCATTTCTGCGGCGATGATGTTAAAAGTGTGGATGCTGCTTGATAAACTAATGTGAGGGTAGATAGTGAGAGCGTCTTCTGCGTATATCCCGGGAATCATCGTCCTGGAGCCACGTGTCTTTGCCGATGAGAGGGGGTTTTTCTTCGAAAGCTACAACAAGAAAACTCTGGCCGCTCTTGGCATAAATGTCTCATTTGTGCAGGACAATCATTCATTGTCCTGCCGTGGCACTCTCAGAGGCATTCATTACCAGATAAAGAATGCCCAGGCGAAGCTGGTTCGTGTCGTCAGCGGAGAGGTATTCGATGTATCGGTGGACCTCAGAAGGTCATCGCCAACGTTTGGCCGCTGGTTCGGTTTGACTCTTTCGGCGTCAAACAAGCTGCAAATCTATATTCCCCCTGGTTTTGGCCATGGTCTTCTGGCTGTTTCGCAGATGGCCGAAGTGCTGTATAAAGCAAGCGATTTTTATGCTCCGGAACATGAAAGATGTATAAGGTGGGATGATCCCGACCTGGCTATAGATTGGCCTTTGGATGGAGAGAGGATCATTTCTGAAAAGGATGCGAAAGGCAGTTTTTTTCGTGAGGCGGATTTACCGGCTCAGGATACTTGAGGATGACTCCCGGTCATATGAAGAATTGTAATGTGGTAGTCATTGGAAGCGGCGGGATGCTTGGCTGGGAGGTCGTCGAGTCGTTGAAAAGCGCCGGTCTCAAAGTTGCAGCTCTGGACATTCCTTTTATCGATATAACGAAAAGGGATAGCACTCGTTCGGTGTTGGGCGGAATCGGTTCGCCTGGCCTTCTGATAAACTGCGCGGCCTATACCGCCGTCGATAAAGCCGAATCGGAGCCGGAGGCTGCTTTTGCGGTTAACCGGGATGGGCCGGCCAATCTTGCCGATGAGTGTGAAAGGCTGGGAATACCGCTCATCCATATTTCCACGGACTATGTTTTCAACGGTAAATCCGACCGCCCCTATAGAGAAGAAGATGCCGCCGATCCGCTTAACGTCTACGGCCGGAGCAAGTGGGAAGGAGAAGAGGCTGTGCGGTCCCGGCTTGCCGGGCACATAATAGTGCGGACTTCATGGCTTTACGGATCAAGGGGTCAGAATTTCGTCAAGACGATGCTCAAACTCGGCACAGAGCGGGAAGAATTAAAAGTGGTATCGGACCAGTACGGATGCCCCACGTGGTCTTTTGACCTTGCCGGATGCCTGGTCCGGATTGTTGAGCGCGCCCTCTCCGGTCCGGAAGAAGTTCCCTGGGGTACCTATCATTTCTGCGGAGAGGGCATTACCACTTGGTATCACTTTGCTTTCGCCATTCTGGACGAGGCGCGGCGAAGGGAATCAGCCCGGATCGCCAGGGTGTCGCCCGTGCCGAGCAGTTCTTACCCAACCGTTGCGGCGAGGCCAATGTATTCCGCGCTCGATTGCGCGAAGATCGAGGCGAGTTTCGGAATAGCGCCTCCTGCCTGGGAGAAGAGTCTTGCGAGCCTGATGGATAAACTCTCTCAAAGGATTTAGGGATTGAGGGATTGCGAGACTGAATTCCTAAATTCATAAATTTCTTAATTCCTACTGAAACGCCTATGCCTGAGACCAGCATCATAATCGTCAGCCATAACGGGCTGCGCCAAAATACAGCGCCCTGCCTGGAAAGTATTTTCACAAATGGCGCCGGTGGCGATTTCGAAGTCATTGTTGTGGACAATAATTCATCCGATGAGACGCCCGCCTATCTGACAGCCATGATGGTGCGCCAACCTCGGCTCAGGTGCATCTTTAACAAATCGAACCGGGGTTTTGCCGGTGGCAACAATGACGGACTCAAGATTGCCTCGGGCTCGTTTTTGATTCTTCTGAACAGCGACTGTATCGTGACGAAGAACTGGATCGAGGGCCTGACCGCCCTGCTGGCACAAGATGCAGCGATCGGGCTGGCAGGGCCGGTTTCCAACTCGGTGGGAAATGAGCAGAGAATTTTCACCAGGGGAATTACAGCAGATGAGATAATCGCAGAGGGGCTCACCTGGGTTTCAAACAGCCGGGGTGGAAGATTCGAAACTGAGATGCTGTCATTTTTCTGTGTGGCCCTGCGCCGCGATGTTCTTGACCGGGTCGGGATGCTCGATGAGGACTTCGGGCTCGGCTTTTACGAAGATGACGATTATTGCATGCGCGCGCGCCATGCCGGGTACAAGCTGATATGCGCGGAAGACGTATTCGTCTATCACAGGGGAGGGGGCTCATTCGACCGGACCGGAAATGACACCCGGAAAATAATGAAGGAAAACCGCAGGAAACTTGAAACCAAACACTGCTGTCACCTCGAACGAACTCATCCCAGGCAGCGGCAATTAAGGGTGATCGAAGGCTATTTAGGCGATGTGACCCAGGACCAGGCCGGCTTTCCAGCCCGCCATTCAGGAGGTAATTTGAGTCCCGGACTGCAATACAGAATATCCAACCGTGTAAGAGCGATCGAGTCCCAAATGCCGCGGGGAGTATTTAAGAAGAGGGCTTTTAATCGGAGCTTTGGAAAGCTGAAGGAACTTCTCAGCCGATATGGCTATAACCTGACTTGATCGACGCTCCCCGTGGTGTGATATAGCCCGAATACGGCGCATCGCGGCGTGTGGAGATGTTTCCCCGCCCAACACCATCGGTTGAGCACCCGTTAGTAGATACCGTCATTTGAACCAATTGCAGGCGCCAACCAATACAAATGTATATATCATAAGTACGACTACAAAAACTATGATAATCGCATTTAAATACTTTCTTTGCTTCTTTAAAAGTATTTTGTCATTAGCAATTATCTCGTCGCGTTCTGCAACAAGGTCATCCCAGATATTTAAAAGATCCGTGGTCTTTTCGAATGTTTCAGTTATTGCCCAGATCTCATCAGGGATTCTCCCATTCGTCGCCGCCTGGTACAATAGAGAATAAAATCTCGCTACAATCGGTGAACAGGCTACCTGCTGCTCATTGGAGTGGTGCCGAAGCCTGGGAAGGATAACCCGATCGAGTGCTTCTGCTATTTGTGCTTGATCTATGGACCGCGAAAGGTTTAAAGAGTCTATCACTGTGCGGGCTTGCTCCAATCCGGACTCAAACCAGCGATCGTAATCTACGACGCCCAGCAGATGGTTTCTAGTATGTGATAGCGCGCCCAGGTTGGTTCTCAGCCAAAGTGCTTGCGAATGGGAAAAAGATAAACCGTCTCGCCTGCGCAAGGATGCGGCCACTGAACCGGGGTAGCGCACTGATAATACATAGATAGGCTCCAGTTGGAGTTCATCGAATATTTCCTGCCACAGGGGCAACAGAATTGCCGTCCGTGGGTCCTTGAACCCCCATATTTTGTCTGTCCTATCACATTCGGAGTGGACGAATTCGACGAGGCCGCTTTTTAATTGCTGAATATTGGAATTGCGCCACCAGTTGACAGGAAGATGCATCGGGGGGTTTTTCCAAGTGCAGTTCAATTGCTTCAGGATTTTTTCGTGAATTTGAAAAATGGTCCTGGATTCCCAGTATCCTGCGGCGTTCCATTCATCGGCCGGGGCCCGGTCCTGTCCAATGTCTACCCCAATTGCATGCATGAAATTGGCAATCAGGGAAGTCCCGCTTCGGTGCATGCCCAGAATTACAACTATCGGTTGTTTGTCTTGCACAAGAATTTGCCTTGGAATTAGGGGGTCCTTGAGCCTAAGCGGTCAATATATCGGGTATGCTGAATACCATACAATGTACTGGCAGGCAAGCGGTCTTCTCCTCTCGAAAGGGCTCCATGTTGTAGTTTGTTTTGAGATTGAAAAGCCCCTGGGGAGCGCCCGGCGATGCAAGAACGACCAAGAAAAAAGACTTGATAAATTGATAGAAAGGAGTAATTGGGGTTTCCGGATACGTCTATCTCCGATCGAACTGATGCCGGGCAGGCTACCGCGAATCGGCGGAATCGGGGTAAAAGGTCAATTTACGGACAGTCTACCGGGAATGGATCGTATGGAAACTCTAGATCGACGATATGCTCAGGGAGTATGTATTTGGTTTACCGGCCTGAGTGCCTCGGGAAAATCCACCACTGCTGAAACGCTGGAGCATTTAGTTCTTGAGCAGCGCCGCAGGGTGACAATGCTCGATGGTGACGTGGTTCGCACTCACCTGTCCAAAGGACTGGGATTCAGCAAAGAGGACCGAGACCTGAACATACGGCGCATTGGTTTCGTAGCCTCTGAAATCGTGCGTCATGGCGGTTTTGTCGTGTGTGCGGCAATCAGCCCCTATCGGGCAATTCGCGATGAGGTGCGCGGCATGATGGAAAAGGGCCGCTTCATCGAGGTCTATGTCGATACTCCCATACAGGTCTGCGAGCAGCGAGATCCAAAGGGGTTGTATGTTCAGGCGCGCCAAGGGCGCCTGAAGGGTTTTACCGGGATTGACGATCCCTATGAACCTCCGCTCCAGGCGGAGATCACTCTGGATACAGTAGTAAACTCGGAGGGGGAAAACGCGCGCCTGATCCTGGATTATTTGATTCAACGAGGCCTGTTGGATGGTGACATCCGCGCGCCCTCCCTTACAGTTCCCTGAAGTCCCGCCGAGATATTGCCAGAAGCTTTTCTGCCGCATCCTGAACAGTGTAAGGAGAATTGGGGGAATTTAGAAAATCCCAGTCCTTTGTGCCCCATCGTTGTAGAATTTGTGCTATCTGTTCGCTGATCCCGGCAGGGGAATCGGCTTCAGCGGCGAAGTGCCCCCGTTCTAGGAGCATCTTTTTCAAATGCGGGTTTTGGTAAACGAGCCCCAAAATGGGCCTGTCCGTCCGGAGATATTCATAAACCTTCGATGGGATTGTCTCATAGGACAGGTCGTCCAGATTCTGTATAAGCACGAGGGCATCGCTTTTTCTCATTGCCCTGAGCGCTTCCAGCCTGGGAACTTTTCCGAAATAGGTGACGACTTCGCGATACTTGAACCTGTCAATGAGTTTGCCGGAGAAGCTGTCCATTGCACCATAGAAGTCCAATCGCACTTTTTCGATCAAATCGGGGTTTTGATCGAGCAGGATTTGAATCCCTTCGAGAAATGTCCCGGGGTTTCGCGAGCCTCCGAGGGACCCGAAATGGGCAAAATGGCAAAGATCTCCTTTCTGAGAGATGGTTTGCGGCCCGTCGGCCGGGCAAGCGCCTGGATAGATTACGTGGGTCTTGGACGCATCGACATTGGTTCTTTGGACCGCCCTTTCTCTTGCGCCCTCTGTCAGAAAAACGACTGCCGAGGCGTTCTGGAGAATAAACCGCTCCAGCCTTGAATTGATCTTCAGGGCGGCTTTGCTCCTTTTCCAGTCCTTGAACACGATCGGGTCCTGAAGCTCCGCGATCCACGGCATCTTTACCCAACGGGCGAGGAGGCCCGCCGCGAGGTGGGCGCTAGGGGGGCCGCCTGTCGAATAGATCAGTTCTGGATGAAATTTTGTGCACAACACCAGTCCGCGCAGGAAAGCCAGTGGAAACCATGACCACTCGCTCTCCAGATCGATAATGGCTTTTTCGATGAAATAAAGCGGTAGGATTATAATCAGCAGGGGAATGGCCGCGAATTTAAAAACTTTGTTTCTTCTTTTGAGATACCTGAGTTCGAAGCGCACTCCTGAAGGCGCAACGGACGGGACCCTGAAGTGAGTGACATCGCTGCTTCGCTCTGCACAGATGCTGGAAACGATGAAAGGTTTTACTCCGAGTGATGCCAGATGCGGGATTCTGTCATCTATGTGCTGTGAGCTCGCTTTGCCGTCTATGTTGGAAAAATAGGAAAAAATTATCCAGCTACGGCGAGGACCTGCCTTTGAGTTGATTGGTTTCATTTTGGTTTCAGGAATGCCTGAGAGCAATTCCCCTGTCATCTTTGGAGAATTGAGAGAACTGCAACTGATAGAGCCTGCGGTATTCACTGTCCAGCATCATCAACTCGGAGTGGCGGCCCTGTTCGACAATCTTCCCATTTGCCAGGGTTATTATGCAATCCGCATTCTGCACAGTGGAAAGGCGGTGAGCTATTACGAGCGTCGTTCTGCCCCTCATAAGGTTTTCGAGGGCTTTCTGGACCTCGAGTTCGGAATCGCTGTCAAGCGAGGAGGTGGCTTCATCAAGTATGAGAATCGGAGCATCCTTGAGCAGAGCGCGTGCAATACAAATTCGTTGGCGTTCCCCTCCCGAGAGCCTGGTTCCCTGCTCACCGACGGTGGTTTCGAATTGCCTGGGCAGTTTCATTATGAAATCATATGCGTTAGCCGCCTTGGCCGCCGCGATTATTTCCTCATCGCTTTTGCGGATGTCGCCGTAAGCGATATTATTCTTGAAGGTGTCATTAAAGAGGATGGACTGTTGGGTGACAATGGCGATCTGAGAACGCAGGGATGCAAGGGTTACCTCCCGGATGTCGGTTCCGTCAATGAGAATGGCGCCTTCGGCAACCTCATAGAACCTGGGGATCAGGTTTATCAGGGTGGTCTTACCCGCCCCGCTCATGCCGACCACTGCTACAACCTGTCCCGCGTCGACCCTGAAGCTGATCCCCGACAGGACGGGTTTTGTCCCGTAGCTGAAGAAGACGTTTTTGAATTCTATATATTTCCCGGCAGGCTCAAGAGTCATCGCATGGGGTCGGTCGACTATTTCTGTGGGCTGGTCTAAAAGCTCATAAACCCTGTCCGCGGCCGCCAACCCTTGCTGGATGGAATTATGGATGTTCGCCAGGCGCTTAACCGGATCATAGAGGCTGATAAGGGCGGCGAGAAACGATAGAAGGTTTCCGGCCGTCATTTTTTCGCTAATAATCTGATAGCCTCCATATAACATAATCGAAACAATGCCGACCCCGCCGAGGAATTCCATTGCCGCGCTGTTTACGGAGCGAACGAGCACCGCTTTCATGGTGTAGTTCAAGAGCCTTTCATTTTCGTGGCGAAAGCGGTTCTTCTCATGGGCTTCCATGCCGAAAGCCTTTACTATCCGGTTTCCGCCTATTGTCTCGTGCATTATGACCGAGAGCTCGGCCATAGTTTGCTGAACCTTGGCGCTGGTCTTTCGCAATATCTTCCCGACTTTGAAAACCGGCAGAAAGGCCACCGGCACAATAAGTATAGCTCCAATTGCAAGCCGCCAATCCATGTAGAACATTATGCCTACACAGCCGATTACGCTGAACGACTCTTTTATTACTCCCGTCACCGACTCGGAAAGCGTGTACTGGACGGCGCCCACGTCATTGAGTATGCGTGACATCAGGTTCCCGGTTTTCATCTTATCCAAATAGGGAACGGGCAGGCACTGTATGTGATTGTAGACGTCCTCCCTGAGCTTCGTTATTATCCGCTGACTCACGTAGCTCATAAGATAGGCGTTGCCGCATAAAGAGACGCCTTTGACGGCAAAGATGACGAGCACGGCCGTGCATAACAGGTCCAGCATCTGCTTGTTTTTCTTGACAATCAGGTCGTCGAACGTCGGCTTGATAAGATAGAGGCATGCCGTGCCACAGCCAGCCACCAGGGCCATGCAAAGCATGGCAAGCGCAATCCTGCGCCAGTAGGGGGCAACCAGTCTGAGTTGCCGCTCATAGACGCCCATCAATTCGAATCCTTTTGATTATATTTTTAGGGTCTACTTCTAAAATTTTCCGTTGGAGTATAAAATGAGATCGGAGTAGTGGGAAGGGAAAAATCTCGGGAGCTTCGAGATCGAGGTCGGTACCGGGAAGGCGTACAGGTCGGAAAACCTGAAAAACCCTTTGTGCACGGAATAGGCGATTAAAACTTGACTGCCAATGTTTTTTTTTGTAATTAAAAGTGGTTTGAGTTGCGGTTCCGCCCGGATCTCGCGTGAGACCGGGACAATATCGAATTGTGAGTGCGGTGTGAGCGGCCGTTCGGGTGCGGGCCTGGAGGCCGGCGGTTTTGAAAAGGGAAAAAAATTATGCGCATCATCGAGGAGTTTGACGAGATGCAGCTGGCGCAAAAAAGGTTAAAAAAAAGCTCAATGGCGATCCTCATGGCAAGAGGCTCCCACGTGCCGGGCATCTGGCTTTGCTGCTAAGTCTGCTTCTGAATCTCAAATTGCTCCAGTTGACTTGACATTGAACGATGTCTGCCGGGAGGAGAGTCATGCAAAGGACCCTGCTTAAGTCCAAAATCCATCGCGTCCGTGTAACGGACGCCAATCTCGACTATGAAGGCAGCCTGATGATAGACTCCGATCTGATGGAGGCCGCCGATATTGTGCCTTACGAACAGATAAAGATTTACAATATTTACAATGGCGCGAGATTCGACACCTACGCGATTGCCGGTCCGGCAGGGGAAGGGGATATCTGCCTCAACGGGGCGGCTGCTCGAATGGGGGCTCCGGGCGACCTGATAATAATTGCGACCTATGCAAATTATAACGAAGCTGAAGCCTTAGCGCATCAACCTATTGTAGTGCTCGTGGACTCACAAAACAGAAAATGCGCCGACAAGGCCATAATCGATCTGGCAGTCGTTAAATAGCTCGATTTTTTGACTGGTGGCGATCCAGAAACACCGGATAAGTCCCGCCGAAGGCGGGATTCCTATTTAGAAAGACCGGGTTTTTTGTCTTAGTTGAATCGTTTTTCATGAAAGAGGAGAGTTTTCCAGATGTCAATGAGGAGTTTTTTGTTTACGTCCGAATCCGTGACGGAAGGCCATCCCGACAAGGTAGCCGACCAAATCTCGGATGCCGTTCTTGACGCGATCATAGCGGAAGACAAAACAGCGCGTGTAGCCTGTGAAACCCTTGTAACTACCGGGCTTGCTTTTGTTGCAGGCGAGATTACGACCTCCACCTATGTCGATATTCCCCATATAGTCAGAGATACTATAAAAGATATCGGGTACAACGATTCTTCTATGGGTTTCGACTGGGAAACTTGCGCCGTGATCACCAGCATCGACAAACAGTCCCCTGATATCGCAATAGGCGTCAACGCCGGCGAAGGACTCTTCGAAGAGCAGGGCGCCGGAGACCAGGGGTTGATGTTCGGCTATGCCTGTAACGAAACGCCTGTGCTCATGCCCATGCCGATCTACTATGCTCATCGGATTTCCCGAAAACTCGCCGAAGTCCGGAAAAACGGAGTGGTCGATTTTCTTCGGCCTGACGGGAAAAGCCAGGTAACGGTTGAATATCTCGATCACAAACCAAGGAGAGTGGACACAGTAGTTGTCGCCGCCCAGCACACGCCACAGGTGAGTTACTCTACGTTGCGGGAGGCAATCATAGAAGAGGTCATAAAGAAAGTAATCCCGGAGGGATTGCTCGACTCGAAAACCAAATACTATATCAATACCACCGGGCGGTTTGTGGTCGGCGGCCCGATGGGGGATTGCGGTCTCACTGGAAGAAAAATCATCGCCGATACATATGGAGGCCAAGGCAGTCACGGCGGCGGCGGCTTCTCGGGCAAGGACCCCTCGAAGGTCGACCGAACTGCCTCCTATATGGCGAGGTATGTTGCCAAAAACATTGTTGCGGCGGATCTTGCGGATCGGGTCGAAGTTCAGGTTGCATACAGCATTGGAATGGCTGAACCGATCTCGTTGATGATTGATACCTTCGGCACAGGACGCATTTCCGACGAGAAGATTCAGGAAATTGTCCTGGGTCTGTTCAGTTTCAAACCGGCGAACATGATAAAGTACCTGAGGCTTACCAGGCCAATATTCAGGAAGACTGCCTGCGGCGGCCATTTCGGAAGGACCGATCCCGACTTTACCTGGGAGAAAACCGATATGATGGAGACCCTGAGAGATAGAGCGGACCTCAACGCGGTCGGCAAGCAATGCTAAGGGTTTCTGATTTGCCGCTGGCTGTCTGAGGTGACACGCCCAGCGGCTTTTTTTATGCTCTTTTTCCGAACCTGTTGGTGAATTTAGACCTGATGAATAAGGAGTATGAATGGATTTTGATATCAAGGACAAGGGGCTTGTTGACAAGGGGCGTTTAAGGGTGGAATGGGCTGCGCAATCCATGCCCGTGCTGCGGTCGATCCAGAGAAGGTTCGCTTCCGAAAAGCCTTTGGCGGGAATACGGATGGCTGCCTGCCTTCACGTTACCACCGAAACTGCTGCTCTTGCACAGACGCTCCAAGCCGGGGGCGCCGACTTACGCATTTGTGCATCGAACCCGTTGAGCACCCAGGACGATGTGGCAGCCTTTCTCGCCATCTCAGAGCGAATCCCCGTTTTTGCTATAAAGGGCGAGGACAAGGAAACTTACTATCGCCACATTCACAATGCGCTTGAACATTCCCCGCAGCTTACGATGGACGACGGCGCCGACCTTGTGGGCATTCTTCATTCCGAGCGCAAAGAGCTTCTTGCCGGCGTAATCGGCGGTACCGAAGAGACGACTACCGGCGTAATCCGGCTTCGGAGCATGGCCGAAAAAGGGGTCCTTCAGTACCC
>Ga0187864_10000876_pt1 | contig 31814 bp, 25 predicted proteins | sample June2016WEW_11_4_FD_132985 | JGI IMG/M metagenome (GOLD analysis project Ga0187864, IMG submission 132985) | Peatland microbial communities from SPRUCE experiment site at the Marcell Experimental Forest, Minnesota, USA - June2016WEW_11_40 | ecosystem: Environmental > Terrestrial > Soil >...
CGCGGCAAACTCTTCTATCGCTTGGCCCAGCAGGCTGTGCAGGTAGATCCGGTCCCGTTTGCAACCCTGGTCAAACCACAACCTGTTGCGTTCGGTGGCGTTAAGTAAATACCCACTTTGTCGATATATGGTAGTTGTATTCGGCTTTTGCCGAGATGTGGTGGTGCCGTTGCAGATGCACCGCTCATGCAGAAAAACTGCGGCCCCAGAAAAGCTAAACACATAGAGCTTTTCGAACGAAGCCGCCGGCCATCGGATAAGGCCGGAAATCTAATCCGTTTGCCGCTGTATTGGGCTCTTCAGGAGCAGGGGGTGTGTGTAGTGTGTCGTAGCGCTCCCAGCGCGCATAGAAGCTGACCCATATCTCTGACTCTCCAATTATGTCCATTGGCGTGTCAGGAGAGATTCTTTGTCTCAAGTTGGTTATCCGGCAACCCCGGCGCGGTCTAGGTACACTGACCATCCCCTGCGAAGTGGGGCACGCTGTAACCTCGGGGGTTGCGGCGCGTTTCTTTTCAAGAGAGAAATTGGTAGGAAACCCTGACGCGCGGCGCCTTCATCGCCTTCCAGGTGCCTTACTGCGGGGCCACGAACTATGTCAAAGAACAATAAAGGAATGATTTGCTTCCTGCACCCCTGGGAGTGGGCGGACTATCGCGTAACGGGCGTTAGGCCCGACTGCCGAAACCATCGGCACATCACCCGGCGACGGGCGTTTGAGTTAACCGGGGATACACGCTACGCGGCTCGGACCCTGGCTAACGTTTTCGATACCCAACAGCTCATAGGCTTCATCGTGGAGGTTGCCGGGCGAACTCGCTGGTAACAGTACCTAATCAGGGCGCTCTGTAACCAACGATTACTTGAATGCGTTCCCACTGGTGAACCAAGCCCTCGACGACTATCTCGGCGCTCTCGCCGCTGATTCGCGTGACACCCCCGCAGGGGAAGCCTGACAACTTAGCTTGCCCAGCGCCTCATAGCACCTGGGGAAAACGGTTGCTTGCCTCGCGCAGCGGATTATCGGCCAGATGCGCGTACCGGGCGGTAGTCTGAGGCTGAGTGTGTCCCAAGAGCTTGCCCACGATTGGCAGTGACACACCACTGCTTACCAGATGCGATGCGAAGCTGTGCCGCAGATCGTGGATGCGCACCCCGGAAAGGCTGGCGAACTGGGAGACTTTAGCCCAAGGCCCTTTCAAATCGGTTAGGTGCGCGCCCCTCCTCCTGCCGGGGAATAGATACTCCCCATCGCGGGGCAGTGACTCCAGCAGCGCCAGTGCCTGTTCATTGAGGGGCACATGCTCGACTCGCTTTTGCTTGGTGTGATGGCTTGGTTTCGTCCATACGCCCCGCACAAAGTCAAAGTCCGTCCACTTGGCGGTCAGGGCTTCACCCTTGCGGCAACCCGTCACCACGGTAAGGCGAATGGCGTTCATGGCGCGCCGGGCCTCTTTGCGCCAAAACTCGCGTCGTTTTTCCGACACGTCGGCTTCCGTAGCGCAACGCTCGGGATACTCCTGCATAGCGACGGCTAACCGTTCAAATTCCTCTTCCGACAACCACCGCTCGCGCTTCTCCTCGTGGAATCTCGAAATGCCAGCAGCCGGGTTTCGGGTTACACCCCACTCGTTGTCATCACCGACCGCCGCAAAGGAAAACATCTTGTGCAGCAGAGCGAGCACGCGGTTCGCACGGTAGGGGGTGCCTTTCAGTGTAGCGTGCAACTCGGACACATCGCGGTGGGTAATGCTGGAGACGCGCACCTGCCCCAAGCGCGGCAGAATGATGGTTTCCAGCATGGCCTTATCTTCGACCACGGAACGGGGCCGCTTATGTACTTCGGCATAGTTGGACAGGTAGTAATCGGCCAAGTCCTTCATTGTTCGCTGACGCCCATCGTCTTCGATGGCTTGCTGCTTCTGTGCCTGCTCAATTGCGAAAGGATCTTCCCCGCGATCTACCATCATTCGCAACCGCCGCGCTTCCTGTCGCGCTGTCTCTGCCGTCCATGCGCCCAATTGCCCTATGGTGTATCGGCGCTGCCGACCATGCACGCGGTAGTTCAAAAGGAAACTCTTGGCGCCCGCCGCCGTCACGCGCAGTCCAAAACCCGCGATACTGTCGTTGCCGTCGTCCCAATGGATCTCGTAGCCTCTCGCCGGAGCTTTCACCCGCTTTACTAAGGTTTGGGTCAGGTTCGCCATTGCCGAGTCCCCCTCTTTCTAGGACGCCTTCCAGAGCCCATGTCAGCACCATGTCAACAGCTTCTTGACTACTGGCGTCTGCAACTGTCTCACAAAGTCAGTGGATTGTCTAGCAATGTCCAGCATTAATGCGGATATTTATGAAGTTATTGAAACCACATGTCAGCAGATGTCAGCATTGCCTGATAAAGACTCAGACTACGAATCAGTAGGTCGGGAGTTCGAATCTCTCAGGGCGCGCCATTCCCTTTTTATCACCCTTTTAAAGATTTGATCGAATGGCTTTCTGTATGTGGGATAAAGGGTTATTCCGTCTGTCGCGCAGTTCGAAAGTACCTTTTTCAGCAATTTGCCCTGTTCTGCCGAATTCTGCATTTGATACAGCAAATAAGCCTTATTTGCGAGTTCTAAAATCTTTTCGAGGGCGAGAATGCGTTCGGCGATTGGCTCGTCGAGAGCCCGGATAGCGGTCAATACGTTCCGTTCTTCGTCAATCCATTCTTGGTTTTTTCGATTCCAGAAATCCTCGCTGATTTTCCCGTCCAATTTATCTGAATAAGCCTGATCCATGCGTTTACGGATGGCCGCCAGCCGCTGCTCCTGTCGTGCTTGCTCTTGCCGCTTCGCTTCTGCGTACGTGTTCTGTTCTTTTCGTAGGGCATGCTGCAAACGAGTCAGAACCGTATCCGGGATCTGGATGTCCCGCAAAACCTGACCGAGTTGTTTCCCGAGTTCTTCTTGGCGCACGTAGGGTAAATCGCATTTGCCCCGGTATCCCGTGCATCGGTAATAAACGTATTTTTGCTTTTTGATTTCCGCTGTAACAGTGCAATTGTCGTGGGCACAGGTCAGAATTCCGGAAAAGGCGAATTCGTGTTTCCGGTATTTCGGGCGATTATGTCCCCTTAATACCGCTTGCACGGAGTCGAATAAGGCGGGACCGATAAAGGTATCGTGCGTTCCCCGAAAAGCTTTCGATTCCCACTCGAAAAAACCGTTGTAAAAGGGGTTTCTCAGAAGCTTGTGGATATAGCCCTTTTGGAACGTTTTTCCGAATTCAATTCGGATTAGTTTCCGTATTTCCGCCAACGAATGTTCTCCCGTCGCATAAAGCTCAAACATTCGTTTCGCGATTCGAGCATTGTCCGGATGAACCTCAATCGTATGTTCGGCTTTGTTATTTACATATCCGAGAGGGGGGCGGCTCGGATAGATTCCTTGTTCCGCTTTTTCCAGCATGCCTTTCCGCACTTCTTCCTTGAGATTCTCGATGTAATTCCGAGCCATCAGAACCTGAATTCCATGCATAAATTTGATTTGCGATTTCGATTCTTTCGATAGGATTTGGCCCTCTTTTACCAAGTGGATTTCCACATCGAGTTCTTCAAGGATCGTGTAATCCTTTAAATTCCGGTAAAGGCGGTCCGTTTTCTCGACCAAAACGGTTCGGCAATTCTTTGAAGTTCTAAGAAACTTCAGCATTTCGCCGAATCTTGTGCGCCCGGTTGCTTTCGCGGTCTCGGCATCGACGAATTCTTCGACAATTCCAAAGTCGTTCTTTGAGGCGTAATCACGCAAAAGCTTTAATTGGGCAGGAATCGAAAAGCCTTCCTGCTCCTGTTCTTTGCTGGATACTCGGGCATAGATGACGGCGTTCATCGCGATTTACCTCCAGTTTTCGTTCTGTCGTCGGATTTCGCGTTGCCCTGCTGGTGTTTTTTCCAGCGGGCTTGGGCAGCGTGCCGCGCAATTTCCGTGCGTTGCTCTGGCGAGAGAACCTTCATCCGCTTACGGGCTCCGATCTTGCCTTTTCGTCGAAAGAATTCGCGTAGTTCGTCCGGGTAATTCAATTTCATGCTGGTAATTATGCTCAGCCCCCTCAGTAGTGTCAAGGCCTACAGACAATTCTTGCAGCGTTTACTGTCTCAATTCGCCCGAAATACCAGATTCTCGGTTTCAAATCCGATTAGCTCCCAGTTCGCGAGCGTCTTTACCAGGTACTTGCTCAGGTAATACTGAGCGCCGCGCTGCGGATCGTAAGCGTAGATGCGGGCGTGACCGCACGGCCAACGATGCAGCCAACAGCAGGGTCTTCCCCATTCGCCTCTGGGAAGCCGACCGCCGCAGTAAATCTGCAAGTGACTGACATTCCCCACCAAGGCGTGAAGGTGGTAGCGCCCGTAAAGCGGCCCGTACTCATCCGCGCGAAACGCATAGGGGACGGACGCCCCGGCCCTGCCCGCGTCGTCCAGATAGCGACGGAACCAGTACTGAGCGCCTGCGGGGGTGATGCCCTCACGCGCGAACGTGAGCGTAGCAAACCAGTCCCAGGGGTATCGCTGATGCATTTCACTGAGCCAACTCCCGAGTCCGTCGATCAGTGGATTCTCCGACCAGCGATGCCCGCAGTTCTGGCAGATGAAATATGGCCGATAAAACCTGCTCCGTTTATATGGTGTTTGGCACTTCGGACAAGAAGTGCGCCCGAGCGCGCGGATGCTAGTAGTCGCTCGCCTCGTTTCGTGAGATTGTAGCCACGGGGATTTCGCTCTAACAGCTTAGATCCCAGAGTTTTCTCCAGATTGTCGAGCCGGCGCGTTACGGTCGCATGGTCCACGCCCATCCTGCGACTCGCTTGCGACACGGTCCCTGTGCGTGCCACTGCAAGAAAATTGGAGGTCATCCCAATCAAAGCCTTTCGACATGGACCCTCCTCATTTGCGCACAGAACATCTGCGAGAATACCGCCCTATTTGCGCACGAAGTGACCGCGATAATACCCCTTTCTTTTTAAGGCTTACAAGACTAAAGTGCGTCCACATTAACTTCGAGGTGCCGATTGGCTGGACAGCGGCAGATGCGAGATGGCCAATCGGCGGCTTCCTGGGGCAATCATGATTGCGACAATCGCTTTGCCGCGCCTTATGCGAATCGGGGCCGGCGCATCCTCTGAGCTGGGAAACATTCTTTCGCAGCTTGGCCTTTCACGGCCTCTGATTGTGACAGATAGTCACCTGGTTGAATTAGGAAAGCTCGAGAAGCTGATGGGCAGCCTCGACAGTTCCAAGATTTGCGCAAGGTTGTACTCCGATGTTGTTCTTGACCCTACAGTCGCTTCGGTCGAGGCGTGCCTGGCCTTCCTGCGTGCGGGCAACCACGATTGCGTCGTCGGGTTCGGGGGCGGCAGCTCCATGGATACTGCCAAGGCGGTGGCCGTGCTCGCCGTCCATGGCGGTGCCGTAAGCAGTTACAAGGCGCCGTACATGCAGGACTCGCCTGGCCTGCCGATTATTGCGATTCCGACAACCGCCGGCACGGGCTCGGAGACGACCCGCTTCACGATCATCAGCGACGAAAAAAACAAACGAAAAGATGCTGTGCGTTGGTTTGGGCTTCCTACCCACGGCCTCGCTCGTCGACTACGAGCAGAGCTTCAGCATGCCCAAAGCGCTCACGGCAGCCACGGGCCTGGATGCGCTATGCCACGCGCTGGAAGGTTATATCTCGAAGCGTTCCCATCCATTCTCCCAGAACATCGCAGTGCAGGCGATGCGCGCCATTGCGCCCAATCTGCGGCGCGTCTTTGCCGACCCATCGGATCGCTTTGCGCGCGAAGCCGTGATGTTGGGCGCGGCATTGGCTGGGATCGCATTTTCCAACAGCTCAGTCGCCCTCATCCATGGGATGGCTCGCCCCATCGGCGCTTTCTTCCATGTGCCACATGGGCTGTCCGTCGCGATGCTGATGCCGGCGGTTATTGAGTTCTCCGCTCCGGCCAACATCTTGCTGTATGCCAACGTCGCGCGTGCCATGGGCCTCGCCGACGAGGGTGAGAGCAGCGAGTCGGCAGTTAACAAGCTCGTGAATGAGTTCATTGCGTTTAATAAAGATCTCGAGGTCCCCACGCCGAAGTCTTATGGCATCGACCCTGGCCGTTGGACGAGCCTCCTGGGAACGATGGCGGAACAGGCGCTGGCGTCGGGCTCACCAGCCAACAACCCTCGGGCAGCCAGCGCGGAAGAGATTCAGCAGCTCTATAAGAAGGCCTGGGCCGGCGGCGAAGAGAGCCAGCAGCTATTCAAGGAGGCCGGGGCCTGATCTCTGACCCCAGGTCAATTTGAAGGTGGCCGCAACTACCTTCTGGTTCCGGGAAGACGGCCAATAAAGGAAGCAAGCGGCGGCACTGCAATGGTGCCGCCGATCCAAATCGGGGACCCACAGGCGAGTTTCCTGGCGGAACTTTTCCCGGCAAAAATCCGCTACAGCGGGGCATCGCTCGGATATCAGCTCGCTTCGGTTTTTGCCGGCGGCATGGTACTTCCGGTCTCGACCGCCCTGCTGGCATGGGCCCACAACAAATCGTGGCCCGTATCGCTGTACATAATTTCCTTCTGCGTGGTTACTATTGTTGCGACGATCCTCGCCGAGGAAACGTACAAGAAAGATGTTTCGTAGCGCGTACTCGAAAACCGGACACCGTGATCTGCCGTGCCGCGAGTCTTCCGCCCTTCTGTGCAGGCCGCTTTCATGGCGCGGTCGCAGGTGCTGAACGCAGTTGCCAATTTCAAAGCAGTCATCACCACACCTGCTTGCAGAAGCAAACCGAGCTGGATGTTGGTAGCGACGAAAGACAGAACCATCAACCCCGACCTCGAACGATGGGACGCCGCACGGGCCAACAGCCACAAGGTTGAAGTCTCAGGCGCCAGTCACTCGGTCTACGTCTCCAGCTGAAGGAGGTTACGGCTCTGATCGAAGAAGCTGCATCGGACGCTCGGTAGAAAACCCTGCATCCCTGCGGCCCAGAAAACGGCTTGCGGGAAGCGTGAGGAACGGTTCTGGTCGTGCGGTCGGCAATTCGGAAGTTATCGTGAAGCCCCAGAGGGCCGCAGGTAGTTGTTGAGAAATCCCCTTCTCAACAGTTTGCCGGGGCGGAGGCTCCGTTTTGGGCTTCCTGGCAGCAACTTGCAACCACCAGCGGACATCAGAACTTGAAGCGGCAACGGCGCACCTATGTCCTCTGAACGCCCCGATCCGATTCTCTTTGTCGCTTATCCCATGCTGCCCGTTTCCGATAGCAGTTGCGGCGGAGCCGAGCAGATGTTGTGGTGCCTGGAGCGCGAACTCGCACGGCGCGGTGCGGCTACGGCGGTCGCGGCTTGCGAGGGTTCGCGCGTCCGCGGCGAACTGCTGAGCACCGGCGTCGCGCCGACTGAGCCCGACCGCTTCGAGGTGCGCGAGCGGGAGCACAGCGTGGCAGTTGTGCGCCTCTGCCGTCAGCGTTCTTTTGCCCTGTTGCACGACAAGAGTGGCCACTTCTGGCGCCATGCGGCGCGGGTGCGCTGCCCGGTGCTGGCCACGCTCCACCTGCCACGCAGTTTCTATCCGCCGGAGCTGTTCAACTCGGTTGCGCCTAACGTCTTCTTCAATTGCGTCTCGGAATCGCAAGCCGATGGATTTCGCGATCTGCCGAATTTCCTGGGCGTGGTTGCCAACGGAATTGCGCTTGAGAGATTCACGTTCACCGCAGCGAAACAGGATTACCTGCTCTGGATCGGCCGCATTTGCCCCGAGAAGGGAACACACCTTGCCCTCGATGTCGCCCGCCAGCTCGGAATGAAGCTGGTGGTCGCCGGCTCGGTGTATCCGTTCTCCTGGCATCGTCAATACTTCGAGCGCGAGGTGCGTCCCAGGCTTGAGGCTGCCGGTTCCATGGCCGAGTTCGTGGAGTCGCCGCCGTTTGCACGGAAGGTCGAACTGCTTGGCCAGTCCCGGGCACTGCTGATTCCGACGCTCGCACCCGAGACCAGTTCGCTGGTGGCTATGGAGGCCATGGCGTGCGGTACGCCCGTGGTGGCGTTCGCCAACGGCGCGCTGCCGGAAGTGCTGGTCGACGGGAAGACAGGGTTTCTGGTGAATGATTTCGACGAGATGGTGAACGCCATACGCCGCGCGGATTCAATCGACCGCCGGGAGTGCCGCGCTCACGTCGAGGCGCGTTTCAACGCATCGCGAATGGCCGATGGCTATGAGCGACTGTACGCGATGATACAAGAGTGCGTCGGCAAGCCGGTCGCGCGGGTAAGTTAAGGAACTGCGCTCATCGCAGTAACCGAAGAAACTACCCCACGTTAGCCCAATCACCCCAGCGAGCCGAGCCTCGCTGGGGACCCCGACGCAGGCGAACGTGGGGCACCATCGCGATCACATGGAACAGCGCTACACATCTCCCAGAAAGAAACTACCCCACCCTAGCCAACTGCGGGCTAGGATGGGGCACCCTCGCTCCCTAATAATTTGTGGGCCACCGTCCAAGAAAAAGCAGATCCTTCGCTGCGCTCAGGATGACACTCACGAGGCGCGGGCGAACATGGGGCACCATCGCTTCCTAATAATTTGTGGGCTGCTCTCAGCGGGCTGTGGTCACCGGGACCAGTAATCCCGCTTCACTGGCGATCTTTTCCAGTTTGGCGCGGGTTTCGGGTTTGACGCGCACCATCGGCAGGCGATAGTTCTCGCCGATCTTGCCCATCATCGCCAGCACGGCTTTGACCGGCATGGGGTTAGACTCGATGAAGTTGGCTTGCATCAGCGGCAGGTATTTGCGATGCAGCTTGCGCGCCGCGGTCCAATCGTTGGCGAGCGCCGCGCGGGTCATCTCGGCCATTTCGCGCGGAATCTGGTTCGAGACCACGGAGATGATGCCCACGCCGCCGAGCGCGATCAGCGGCAGGGTAACCGCATCGTCTCCCGAAAACACCAGGAACGATTCCGGCACTGCGTTGAGCAGGTCGGCCATCTGGCTGATGTTGCCGCTGGCTTCCTTGATGGCGACGATGTTCGCGACCTGCGCCAGCCGCGCCGCCGTAGCCGGCTCAATGTTGGCTCCGGTGCGCCCGGGGACGTTGTAGAGCACCAGCGGTTTATCGACGGCCTCGGCAATGGCTCTGAAATGCTGATACTGGCCTTCCTGCGTCGGCTTGTTGTAGTAGGGCGAGGCAGTCAGGATCGCGTCCACGCCCTTGATGGCCGCGATGGTTCGCGCCTTCTCGACGGCGTCGGCGGTGGCGTTCGAGGTGGCTCCGGCAACAATCGGCACGCGCCCGGCGACGACTTCAATGGTGATCTCGACCACGCGAATCCATTCGTCCCTGGTCAGCGTCGGCGTTTCGCCCGTGGTGCCGCAAGGGACGAGGAAATCGATCTTCGATTCGACCTGCCAGGCGACCAGCGAGCGCAAGGCCGCTTCGTCTACCGAGCCGTCGCTCCGGAATGGAGTTACCAGCGCTGTCCCACATCCACGCAGTTTCATGGTGAGTCCCCCGCGATAGTGTCCTAAAAGTTTTGTAACGTAACCTAGGTGTCATGCTGAGCGTAGCGAAGCATCCCATGGCACTGTTCCAACCCGCGCTGCCCTGGGTTCTTTTATAAATCCTTCAGCCGCGCCTCAGCTCTATGCCGTGCTGGGATTCTTCGCTCCCTGTGGTCGCTCAGAATGACATCCTAAACCGTTCAGCGCAAGCGCAATTCGTCGTGGCTATGGCACGAACTCAGAGCTGATCGAATATATCCTTGAACTCGTAAAATCCTTTTTTGCCGCGTATCCACTCGGCTGCCAGCACAGCCCCTTCGGCAAAGCCGCGCCGGCTGGCAGAATCATGCGTGAGTACAATAGTGTCGGCGGCGGAGCCCAAGGTAAGCTGGTGGAAGCCGAACACTTCGCCCTCGCGCTCCGAGCGGATTTCGAGCCGTTTTCCCGAGGCCTTTTCCACGATCTGCCGCATGGTGACGGCGGTGCCGGAGGGCGCGTCCTTCTTATGGATGTGATGGCGCTCCAGTATTTCGCCATGATAGCCGTGCTTCAGGGCCGCGGCTGCGGCCGCGATGGCCTTGAAGAAAACGTTCACTCCCACCGAAAAGTTGGAGGCAAAGATGAGGCCGGTCCCGGCCTGCTCGACCCACTTGCGCGCGTCTGGAACGTGGTCATACCAGCCGGTGGTTCCGACAACCATATTCGCGCCCGCCCGGGTGCAGGCCTCGATGTTTTTCAGCACGGCATGCGGCGAGGTGAAATCGATCACCGCATCCACTCCGGCCAGGGAAGCACGAGTGAGCGCGGCCCCGTCCGTGTTCTCTTCGATCTCGATGACCTTCATGCGGTGTCCGCGTTCGTCCGCGATGCCGGCCACCACCGATCCGGTTTTGCCCGCTCCGAGAAGTACAAAGTTCATGTGCGCTCCAAAAAACTCGCGTGCTGCCAGCTAACATTCTGCGACCACAGAGGAAACAGCGAATCCCCTCAGGGGCTAAAGCTCCCGATAATTGCGGCTAATTACGGACGGGCTGAAGCCCGTCCCCTTCAACGCGGCTGAAGCCGCGCCCCTTCAAAGAACTATTTATGAAACATGCTCTAGCCGAATCAGTCGAATATCTCCGGATCGGGCGCCGAGAAGAAGTGCTTGTGCAGCCGCCGGATCGCCTCCGGCACATCGGCTTCATCGATCACGAAGGTAATGTTGATTTCCGACGCTCCCTGCGAAATCATCCGCACGTTGATGTTCTCGAGCGCCGTAAAAACCTGCGCCGCGATGCCCGGCTTCTCGCGAATGTTCTCGCCCACCAGACAGACGATGGCATTGCGCTCCTTGAAGTGGACGTCGGCGATCTTTTGCAACTCGGCCGTAATCTGGGGCAGCGCCTGGATGGAATCGACCGTCATGGAGACGCTGACCTCAGATGTGGCAACCACGTCGACGGAGCAGCGGTAACGATCGAAGACCTCAAAGATCTGCCGCAGGAATCCGTGCGCCATCAGCATGCGCGTGGCGGATACATCGACGATGGTGATCCCTTTCTTGGCCGCAATCGCCTTGAAGGTCGCCCGGGAATGCGGTGCGCGCGCGACAATCAACGTACCTTCATTTGTAGGATTACGCGAATTGAGCACCCGCACCGGAATATTCTTCCGGATGGCCGGCAGAACTGTCGCCGGATGCAGCACCTTAGCGCCAAAGTAGGCGAGCTCCGCGGCTTCTTCAAAGCTGATGACCTTGATGCGGTGCGCGTCCGGACAGATATTCGGATCGGTGGTCATCATGCCATCGACGTCGGTCCATATTTCGATGGTCTCCGCATTCAGAGCGGCGCCGAAGAGCGCGGCCGAGTAGTCGGAGCCGCCGCGGCCAATAGTGGTTTGAACGCCGTCCTTGGTCGCACCGATGAAGCCGCCCACCACCGGCACGCATCCGTCGTCCAGCAGCGGTCCCATGACGGCCTGAGTGCGGGCGTCGATCTCCTCGACCTGGGGAATGGCCTTGGTGTGTTGCCCATCGGTGATCATCACCTCGCGGGCGTCCACCAGCGCGGAATTCACCCCCATCGCGGAGAAGGCGGCAGCGCACATCTTGCTCGACAGACGCTCGCCGTAGCTGACGACGTAATCCGATGTCCTGGGAGAAATTTCGCCTACGGCGACAATGCCGCGCAGCAGCTCGTCGAGGGTGTCGAACTCCTGCTCCAGAGTGCAATGGAAGTGGCCGTAGGCTTCCGGGCCAAGCAATTGATGGGCAGTGTTGTAATGCCGCTCGCGCAGAGCCCGCGAAAGCTGCAAGGCCTGCTTACTATCGCCGCTTCCGGCGGCCCGCCCCATGGCTAACAGTTGGTCGGTGACCTTGGACATGGCGCTGACGACCACCACGGGCTTGCGGTCAACCCGCCCCTGTACGATACTGCAGGCACGTTGAATGGCTGCGGGGTCCATGACGGAGGTGCCGCCAAATTTCATTACGATCATCGCGAAGAGTCCTGTTCGATTAGTTCCTACTCGGGATTATCAGCTTTGTTATATCACCGAACCCCGCCCTTGCTGAAGAGGGAGAAATTCGCGCCTTGGCGGCACTGCCGGTTGAAAACGTAGATTCTTGAAAAGTGCCGTGGCGGCTTGCATTGCAGCCGGTGGTGATCAGCGGCCGCGAACGAGTTTGAGTCTGTCCGCCTTGAGGATGCGCTTGATTTGATTGTAGGCGTGCACCGCCCACGGTCCCTTGGAATCCAGCTTGCGATAGTTCCGCCAGTGCCTAAGCGCCTTTCGCGGCTCGCGGTTGCGCTCATGGGCGAGCGCAAGATTGTAGTGAGCATCGGCGTAGGTGGGAGCCAAAGCGATTGCCGTTTCATAAGCTCGGATCGCTTCCGCGATGCGTCCGGTTTCATCCAGCACGTTGCCCAGATCGAACCACGCGAGGGCATAGCGCGGGTCACACTGAATCGCCGCCCGGTAATGATGTTCAGCCTGGCCGAACTCCTCCTGGTTGTAATAGAGCGTGCCCAGGTTGATGTGAGCCGGGCCGTAGTCCGGTTGCAATTCGAGAACTGTATTGTAGGCCTGCATCGCCAAGGCCGCGCTGTTGGGGTCTTCTTCCAGCGCAATGCCGCGGGCAAAGTATTCCGCCACCGTCTCGAGCTGGCTGATCGGTTTCACGGCGCGTGTCGGAAGCAGCTTCCCCGCCGGCTCGAACTCCATGAAAAACTGTCCGGCGACGGGGTCCAGCGACCTGCCTTCATGCCTGAATACGACGCGTGAGCCGACCGAAAAAGCTCCCGCCTCGAGCAGCGGGTTTTCCATCCCGGCGACCTGCTGCTGCATGGCGAGTAAGGACTGACGGATGACGGCGGGACGGATCTTGCGGGCCCTTAAGTCGCGCACTTTTTTCAGTTGCAGGAGATCAAAAAAAGTAAACGAGTCCCCATTCGCAATCAGTCCGGCTTTTTGCCAGCCGCTGAACTGACGCGGGGTGACATGCAGAATCCTAAGCACATCTGATCGTGCGAATCGGTTCACAAAAGCCACTCGTAATCAGATTATGGGTCATATCCGCAATATCGCGCAAGAGGAAAGTTGCCGCCTGCGACGTGCGGAATCCATTTCTGAACGGAAATTTGCCTCAAAAAGCAGGCTTCGCGCTACTCAAAGTCGGACGAGGGCTTATCAGGAGTTGCACGCCGACACCGAGCCGCGTGCTGTCGTTCCTGCTCCAGTATGTTATCGAACATGGCGGAGCCCAGGAGAATTTCACCGCATTGCCGGCAACGTGATTCGATCAGCGTTCTCCCGCCCTGCTCACGCAGTTTCCGCTCGAACTGTCTTCCAGCATTAAGATCAGCAGCCATAACCTAGCCCTCTGCATTTATGTGCTGCCTCCGCCATCCTCATACCCGCAGGAGTGGGGCTCGCGAAGATTTTTTGGCACAAAAGACAGGTAGCCACGGTCAGGCCATTGGGAATGACCTGATGCACAAAGACAGGAAGCCTAGGACGCGGACTGAATTGCTCGTCCACACGGAACCTTTCAATTCGAGAGAAGCTGATATTTTGTCACATCTGATGTGAGTTGCGGCAAGAAAATCCGGTGAAGTAACGGGCCAGGCAATACGCTGCGAGCGGGCATGTCGCCGAGCCGTTCCTGTTCGGATTCGTAACAGGTTGAAGAAACTTGCGGTCGGGTTTGCAGTCAAGCGACCTGGGCTAACAAGTCCAGGCTGAGGCTTACGAATCTCATGCAGCTCACAGTGGACACCAGTTTTTGGACGCGGTACCGCATCGACTCAGAGAACCCCGATCTCGATCCCACGTTCAAGTTTCCTCAAGCAGTCTCAATCGTGAACCGGACGGCGATTCCCAGAACCGATGACGACACTGCCGGAAGTTCCGTCACGAGCATCACTGACCACCTCAAAGCAATCGCCTTCACGGCAGGATTTCACTTTGCCTTCCTAGAGCAAGGTGGCACCAGTCTCTACCCCAGCCTGGCTCAGAGGGTAACGGATCCAGAGGTTCTGCGCGTCCTTCTCAGTATCGGACCTACCGAAACAATGCACTTTCAAACTTGGCACGACAAGGCAGGCAATGCAACGCCACTGACTGATGTGGACCCCGTGACGGGGGCGACGGTGACGTTCCAGGACCTCACCACGGGCCAGCCGGAGTCGTTGCAGGCCAACCCTGATCATGCCGGAGCCGACCCCATTCCTCAGCAAAAAATTCCCGATCTGCTCCATTATTCGCCCGACCAATACAAACGGGGCCGCAATGGGGGCGGTCAAGGCGCTCACGGCTGACGGACTTTTCATCGGGCAGCCGCCAGATTTTTTTGAATTCCTACGCGAGTTGGCAGAGGACGCGGATGCTGCCCGGCGCGAAGGATAAGGTTAGGGGGAACTGAGTCGAACCTTTCCTATCCCATCCACAATGCTAAAAGCGGTGGCTGCTACGACCGCATTGATCAAATTCATAGGACCGCTCGGCGTATCTGAGGTGATGCGTGGTGCCACCCCGGCACGCGCAACGACGGCGCGTGCCGGGGACCCCGGTGCGCAGGGCGAGGGGCCGCTCGACCTCCCGCCCTGCCGCATTGGTTAGTTGTTCACTTCTGCACGAATTCAGTGGCTGGATTCTCTCTTCTCCCAGCCTTGGCGGAAGAGCGGCAACCAATTTCCGACATTGTAGGGATGCTTCTTGATTTCCTCGATATTCAAATCGGTCCCCAGCCCGGGACCCTCCGGAGGTTGGATATAGCCGTTTTGAACCTTCATCGGATTGGTTAGCAGCTTTTCCTCCCAGGGATCATTGAACTCGTCAAAAATCTCATGAATGAAAAAGTTCGGGGTTGCCATATTAAGGTGAGCACAGGCGATGGAACAAATTGGCCCTTGCGCGCTGTGCGGGGCAGTCACTCCATTGGCGGCGTGCACCATTCCGGCAATCTGCTTCGCCGCGGAAATGCCAAGCCATTGCGGCTCTAACTGGATGATATGCACTGCGTCGTGACTGAGCAGTTCGAGGAATTGCTCGCGGCAGTAATAATCTTCTCCGCACGAGATGGGAACAGGGCTCCGCTTAGCCACTTCAACAATCGATGAAATTCTCTGAGGTGGCACAGGGGTTTCAAACCACGCCGGGCGATACGGCGCCATCGCCTCCGCAAACTGCAACGCGGTATGAACACTGAAACGGTTGTGCCCCTCTACCAGAATGTCAATCTCGGGTCCGACTGCATCCCGAACCGCCTTGATGATCGAGACTGCCAGGTCGAAGTCCGCCGGTTCAACGGTGCGCCATGCATTACCGAAGGGATCAAACTTTAGCGCAGTATATCCGCGTGCTTTCACGAGCTTGGCTTTCTCGTAATAACTTTCCGGAGTACGTGGACCCCTATACCATCCGTTCGCGTACACCCGCAGCTTGTCGTGGTTGCGCCCGCCAATCAGCTTGTACAGCGGCTGTCCGCACGCCTTCCCGATAATGTCCCAGCACGCCATCTCCACCGCGGCAAGCGCCGAGCCTTGAATTTGTCCGCCGTCGGAGTACACGTCTCTGAATAACTTCAAGGCCAACATTTCGGTATTGAAAGGATCGTGTCCAATTACCAGATGGCTGAGCTCATGAATGGCCGCTTCCACGGTTTTGGCGAAACCGTTGAGCGTTCCTTCGCCGATGCCGTGAACGCCTCCATCCGTGTGGACTTTGACAAACAACCAGTTCTTCCAAGGATTACCGGCAATAAATGTCTCGACCTTCGTGATCTTCATCCAGCTCTCTCCCAACGTGCAAGAAGCAGAATTCCGACTATCCCTTTTGCGATGCCGTCATTTGTTTCGAATCAGGCGGCGCCGAGAGACGCTCGATTCTCTCGGTCTGAACCCAAATCGCGTATGCCAGTGCGGCTGCGCAGAGGCAGAAGCTTGGCGTCGCCGTGCTGACGATCTTTGCCCTGCGGTATGCGCATGCGGCACTAAAATACCATTTGACTCACCTAGTTCCAATCTGTAAATTGCCCTCCTAACCTATGCGGCCGGGAAACGCCGCGCGCCGTAAGTAGTCGCCGCATGGCGGACGCTTTGCCTTCCGCAGAAGCTTGCCGACGGTTTCGCACGGCTCTACACTGATCGGTGAGCCCGTTGCCGAGTCAACGGCAACGCATGTTGGTTGAGAATACCTGGAGGGCACAATCATGGACATCGTCAAGGAATTACTTCGGGGCATTCCCCTGCCGCGAATGGTGAAAGTTCGCCAGAACTTTCCCGTCTCCGAAATCAAGGACGTGCCGGCCAGCTTGCGTGAGCAACTGAGCAAACCCGGAGTTGGCGACCGCATTAAGCCGGGCATGCGCATCGCAATTGCGGTTGGCAGCAGGGGCGTCGCGGAAATTCCTACTCTGGCACGGGTGACGGCGGAAGAAATCAAGCGCCGCGGCGGCCATCCGTTCATTGTGCCCGGCATGGGGAGCCACGGTGGAGCAACCGCCGAAGGCCAGAAAGAAGTCCTGGCGAACCTCGGAGTGACCGAGGCCAGCGCCGGATGCGAGATTCTATCGTCCATGGAAGTCGTGGAACTGGGACGGCTGCCGGTTGGCTTGCCGGTCTATATGGACAAATACGCCTATGAAGCGGACGGGATCGTGGTCATCAACCGCGTCAAACCGCATACCGCCTTCCGCGGCCCCAATGAAAGCGGTGTCGCGAAAATGATCACGATTGGCCTGGGCAAACAGAAGGGCGCCGAATCGTGTCACGCGTATGGCTTTGGCGTGGCGGCGGAATTCATTCCGGCGATGGCGCGAATAACTCTTGCCAAGGCGCCGATCCTGTTCGGAGTAGCCACGGTGGAGAACGCATACGATCGCATTGCGAAGATCGTCGCCATGCCTGCCGGTGAATTGATAGAAACGGACGCGGCGCTTCTGCCTGAGGCCAAAGCCGCCATGGCTCGCATCTGTTTCGACGACCCCATCGACGTGCTGATCATCGACCAGATTGGGAAGGACATTTCCGGGGACGGAGCTGACCCTAATATTATGGGCCGCTATCCGACGCCTTTCGCATCGGGCGGACCCCAGGTTTCCAAGATGGTGATACTCGACCTGACGGAAGCGACTCACGGCAACGCCAACGGCATCGGTCATGCCGAGTTCACAACCCGCAAGCTGGTTAATAAGATAAATTTCCCGATGACCTACGCCAACTGCCTGACCTCAACCGTGGCGCAGCCGGGCAAGCTGCCCATCATTCTTGAGGATGATCGCGATGCGATCCTCGCCGCCATGAAGACGTGCAACGCCCGGGATCTCAGCAAGGCCAGAGTCGTCCGCATCAAGGACACGTTGCGCATTGGCGAAATCTACATTTCCGAATCGATGCTGGCTGAAGCCGCTACCAGGCCGCAGATCGAAGTGATAGGTTCGCCTGCCGAGATGGTTTTCGACGCGGCGGGAAACCTGCTTGACCAACTGGTTTCGCCCCAACACGCGGAACCACGGCGCGTGACGGGGGCCCCGGTTGTTGAGACCACCGCCTGACCGAGATCATCCTGCAGCAAGGAGGAGCACGTCATTCCGAACAAGCGACGCCTTGCGTCGCGAGTTGAGGAATCTTGTGTTGCTTTTGCCGCAAGAAACAAAAGATCCCTCCACTCCGCGCCCGAACAGCTTCTCGCTTATCGAATGTAATGTCGGGTACGCAGCTCGGCTGCTTCGGCCACGTGCGCACGGCGCTTCGGTCGGGATGACGTTCCTTTCAGAAGTTTTGATACACCAATAAGAGAATTGCTCTAGTTTCTGACTCCGGCGACGGAATAGAGCGGCGGTGTACCCGACAACACCCTTACAACCTCCTGGGCGGTCATTACGCTGGCGCGTGCAACTGCTTCCGCGGTGTAGGCACCGCAATGCGGTGTAAGGACGACGTTCCGCAAAGACAGCAGCGGATGACTCTTCGGCGGAGGTTCTTGCAGCAAAGCATCGGCGGCATATCCAGCTATGCGGCCTTCTTTCAGAGCCTCGTACAAATCAGATTCGTTGACTAGCTCTCCTCTTGCGCTGTTAATGATGCAAGCAGCAGGTTTCATCAAACGGAGAGTCCTGGAATTAACCATGCCATTTGTCTGGGCGCAGGCCGGAACATGCAACGTCAGGAAGTCGGCCACGCGGAAGACTTCATCCATGGGAAGATAGTTTACGTTGTGCAGGCGGCACAATTCAGGGCGCTGCTTGACGTCGAAGGCCGCTATGCTCATGCCGAAGGCGCGTGCACGGGCGATGACTTCGGCGCCGATCTGGCCGGTACCAATCACTCCCAATACCTTGCCGTGCAGCTCACACCCCATCATCCGGCTCCAGCCACCGTTGTGCGAAATCGAGTCCTGTTGCGGTATATGGCGAGCGAGAGACAGCATTAATCCGACAGTCAGTTCAGCTACAGAGATGGAATTGGCACCGGGCGTAAGGGTCACTGCAATGCCAAGTTCGGCGGCAGCTTTCAAGTCCACATTGCTGTGGCCCATGCCATTCCTGGCTATTATTTTCAGTCGCGGAGCGCCTGCCGCGAGCACTTTGGCAGTCATGGTGTCCAAGCCAACAATAGCCGCATCCATGCCCACAATAACGCGCAGCATTTCATCTTCGCCCCACGGTCTTTGGCCCGCATGAGCTACAATCTCATGTCCCGCCGACTCAAGAACCGCTCTTCCTTCTTTGCTAGCCGCAACTGAACGGGCAGTGATCAATACTTTTCCCAAGACATTAGCTCCAACAATCGGATTGCTCTCAAACTACTTGGCATGCTCAGCCTGGTAGGCGGAAATCTCAGAGAATGCTTGCTGCATGCTCCAGTACACCTGTTCGTAAATAGCATAGAGGCGCGCATATCGCGCCGCAGCCTTCGGCTCGGGCTGAAATGATTGCGCAACCGTAATGAGGTTGCCGGTGTCAGCAATACTCTGCAACGCTCCGGCCGAGACGAATCCCAGCACGGCGGCCCCAAACGCCGCTCCTTCACTGATATTCGGCACGTTCAACGGTTGCCCGAAGACGTCGGCAAGCATCTGCGACCATATTACGGACCTGGTGAAGCTTCCACTCAACCTGATTTCGCGGGCCGGTCCGGCCAATTGCTCGAGCGCCCGCAGAATGCTATTCATTCGATAGCACACCCCTTCGATGGTCGCTCTCGTGATGTGGTTCTTACCATGGTTCAAGTTCAACCCGAATAAGACGCCGCGCGCATCGGCGTTCCAGTTAGGCGCTCGCTCGCCGAGAAAGAACGGCAGCAGAATCAAACCATCGGAGCCAGCCGGAACTTTGCTGGCAGCTTGAATCAACACCTCGTAAGGATCAACACCCCGGCTTGCGGCTTCCAATCGTTCAGCTTCGCCAAAATTGTCGCGTAACCAGCGCAAGGCTATGCCGCCGTTATTGATCGCTCCTCCCAGCACCCAGGTGCTGTCGGTGAGGTTGTAGCACCATGTCCGTCCTTTTTCATCGGTTTGCGGACGGTCAGACAAGATGCGGACTGCCCCGCTGGTCCCGATGGTGGCGCTCATTTGTCCGGGCCGTACCGCTCCTATTCCAACATTTACCAACACGCCATCGCCAGCGCCGATCACCACGGGTATCCCCGACGGTAGTCCTGTGCGCTGTGCCGCTTCAGCACTGAGAGCCCGACTGTAAGTGGTGGGCACAACCTCCGGCAGACTATCTTCCGAAATCCCCAGAAAGTGCATCAATTCTCTATCCCATTCCAGCTTCAGGAGGTTGTACAACCCGGAGCCGCTGGCGATGGAACGATCAATCACCCACTGGCCGGTCAAGAGCATGAACACGTAGTCTTTAATTGAACCGAAGCGCGGTGACTGCCCGGCCAGTCCGGGCCGTTGCTTCAGCACCCACGCTATCTTGGTCATGGGATACATGGGGTGAACCGGGCAGCCGACACGCCGATAGACGGATAGGAAATCCAAGCCGCTCATCTTCATCTCGGTAACGAGCGATTGGCTGCGGTTATCGGCCCAAGTCATCAGAGTCGAAATCGGGCGAAGCCTTTGATCGTAAACGAGAAAACTGTGGAACACGGAGCTGAAAGCGATGCCATCCGGCTTTCGTCCCTGGCGATCCAGATGTGACGCGACCTCGCGCAGCACCTCCTCCATCGCCGCCACGATCTCGTCGGGATTTTGTTCCGCCCAACCAGGCTGAGGAGTGTTCAACCGATACTCGCGGGACGCCGCACAGTGGCAGTGGCCGTCAGGCGCATAGGCTACTGCCCTGACGCCTGTAGTTCCAATATCAATGCCAATCCATGTTGGCACTAGCATGCCATCTCTCTTTGCCGCCGGCGGTTAACTCATCCGACCCGAAGTTGATCTCGTAAACGGACAAGTATTCCATATGTGATCTGGAATTTCATGCTGCATTTGGCGTGACCGGACAGGCGAGGCGGGCAGATTGCAGATGCTCAAGAACTTAGTGGAGCCGACGATCGGACTTGAACCGATGACCTGTCGATTACGAATCGCCGGGCGTTGACTCTAAGATATTCACAAATAAAGAACTTAGCATAAGCGGCTCGTGCGGAAGGCGACAGTGTAAGTCCTTTGATGGCAATACGAGACATTTGCTGGTCCCACAAAAGTCCCCACAATATTTTCGACAGTAAGTGAGGGGCGCGGCACTTTGGCAGAGTTTGAGAAACTTACTCGGAAGGCATAAAACAGCCAGTGAGCCTCGGCAGGTATAAGGTGAACCTGCTTGGTGTGCGCTCATCCGAAGCGCCTGGAAATTCAAGCTGAGTTTGTAGCGCGGCGCAGCCAGGCGGTCATCATCGCCCGGGACTACGGCGTTGCCAGCAGAGCCAGCGCATACCGGCTGCAAAGCGGCAAAGAAACGGGTCATCAAGAAAGCCGGCGTGATTGACGCCGCCGCTGTAAGAGCTATGGACGTGGACCGCTGCGATTTTCTTGTTCCCGGCGCATGATTACGCTATAAACTCCGGCCTCAGAATCCATGCAGGAGACCGAAATGGCCCCTGAGTCGCTTGAGGCATTACTCACGGCGCTGGAAGAGACGAAGCGGCAGTTCGACACCGAGAGCGCTGCTCGCGTGCTCACGCTGCTCGCCCAATTGGCTCCGCAGGCATTTCCGGACGCGCCTTCGCTCATCCGCTTTCATGAAGCACTGCTGTTCCTGCGGGTGTACCCTCACAATCCCGAGGTGCTGGAGCGCAGCGAGGCGCTGCTGGCGTCGTTCAACGACCGTGTCGCAACCCAACGCGCGAGCAACGCCGACGCGGAGCAGTTCGATTCCGAAGAAAACTCTGGGATCGCTGGCAGCGCTACGGACGAAGTATTCAGTTACGATGTGCTGCGGCGGCTGCTCGTTCGCTATCCGGGAAAACTGCGCGGCATCTGGCACGAGTACGAGGAACCTGGTCGCATTGCCGCTACATGGCCGCGCTTCATTCCGCTGTTGGAGGAAGATTCGCTGGTCGAGGCGAATGTGCCTTACGCCGACTGGATCGACGCGGCACGGGACAGCACGGACCAGCTTCAATGGCTCGTGCAGCGTTTCGAGTCACTGCCGGTTTCGCTTCAAGAACGTGCCGAACTGTACGAATCGCTGTCTATCCCGGTGCGGTGGGAACTAGAGAATTCGCCGGCCACGCGAACCCGCCATCGCCGTCCGTTTGCCGAGATCTTCTATCAGCACGAACCACTGCTACGACGGCAGGACATCTCTCTGGCGCATGAACTCACGCAAACGGAAATTCCGGTCGAGAAATTATCCCGCGCCGATAGCGAACTACTCCTGGAGATGGCGTGCGAAGGAATGGCGGTGCGTCATCGCGAGCTGTACGCCTTCACGCATGGCGATCCGGATAACGTGCTGGCTGCGCATGTCAGGCGCGGGATCGAAATCTTCCTGTGCGGCCTTCCGGCCGGACGGCGCCTTCCCTGGCGCGCCTACCACGGTTTCCTCGTTTACAAAAATGGAGTACAGGTGGGCTATGGCGACCTGGTCAGCTTTTTTGACCGCGGCGAGGTGGCATTCAATCATTACTCGACCTTCCGTGAAGGCGAGTCGGCCTGGATTTACGCCCGCTTGCTGCGTTTGCTGCGGCAGGTGTTCGGGCTCAGTTGTTTTACGGTCGATCCCTACCAGATCGGGTACCACAATGATGAGGCGATCCAGTCAGGCGCTTTCTGGTTCTACCGCAAACTGGGATTCCGACCGCTGCGGCCGGAGCTACGCCGGCTGGTGGAAAAAGAAGAAGAGAAAATCCGTGCCACGTCCGGATACCGAACGCCGGCGCGAACGCTGCGCCGAATTGCCTCCGGGCATGTCGTTTGGGAACTTCCCGATTCGTCCACTGGCGCTTGGGACAACTTCAATATTCGCAAGCTGGCGCACGATGCGCTTCGTCATGTCGCGACCACCGGCGATCTGAATCAGTCGGTGAAGCGCTCGGCGGAGGCGCTGGCAGCGGTGCTCGGCTTAGATTTCGCATCCAGGACGGCGGTGGAGAAAACTGCACTTGCCAACTTCGGGCTGCTGCTGGCGGTCACGCCCGGGCTACAGGACTGGACAGCCGCGGAAACGGCGGCGCTCGCCGAGATCATTCGCGCCAAGGCTGGGCCGGACGAGATCGCGTACGTGCGTCACCTGCAGCGGCACGCCCGCCTACGCAGTGCGGTCCTGAAAGCGGGTTCGATGCCCCCGGTCCAGCGGAAACGCGCGCGGCCTTCGGCGCCATCCACATTGTAGCCGCAAGCGGTGACGGCGATTCGGGAAGTCCAGGGGCCTGGACTCCGACTCGGTCCGACGGTGTCGGCAATTTTGCTACTGCGCACGCGTTTTATATGCAGTCGTTGCGCGCACGGCGGGAGGCATCCCGTATACGTGAATTATTCTTGGAGCGGTATGCTTGTATTCAGCAAAGGACAATTTTCCACGGGCAGCGATGGTTAAGGGACGCAGGGCCCATACAGGAGAAATAATGGACTACATCAACCTTGGCAAGACCGGCCTTAAAGTTTCCCGTATCTGTCTCGGCTGTATGACTTACGGAGCACCTGCCACTGGTGAAATTAAGCCTGGCAGCCATGCCTGGGCTCTTAACGAAGAAGAGAGTCGTCCCTTTCTTCGCGAGGCGCTCGATCTCGGAATTAACTTCTTTGATACCGCCAATGTCTACTCCAGCGGCGCTAGCGAGGAAGTGCTCGGTCGTTTCCTTAAAGCAAACGCGCGCCGCGAAGCCGTCGTCATCGCTACCAAGGTTCACGGCACAATGCGCGACGAACCCAACGGCAGCGGTCTCTCCCGCAAATCCATCTTTTATGAACTTGACCAGAGCCTTCGCCGCCTGGGAACCGACTATGTGGACCTCTACCAAACTCACCGCTGGGATTACGCAACGCCGATCGAAGAAACACTGGAGGCGCTGCACGATGTGGTGAAATCGGGCAAGGTGCGTTATATCGGCGCTTCGTCCATGTTCGCATGGCAGTTCACCAAAGCGCTTTATCTTGCCGACCTTCACGGCTGGACCCGTTTTGTCTCCATGCAGAATCACTACAACCTGCTCTATCGCGAAGAAGAACGCGAGACGATACCCCTCTGCCAGTCCGAGGGTATCGGTGTCATCCCTTGGAGTCCACTCGCGCGGGGCCGCCTGGCTCGCCCCTGGCAGGCCGAAAGCACGATACGCTACGAAACCGACCAATTCGGCAAGAAGATGTATTCGCAAACCGAAGAGGCCGACCATAAAGTAGTAGACCGCTTAGGCGGGATTTCGGAACAGCGCGGTGTTTCACGCGCGCAGATCGCGCTTGCATGGCTGCTCGGCAAGCCGGGGATCACCGCGCCAATTGTCGGCGCCACCAAGCCGCACCATCTTCAAGACGCCGTAGCCGCGCTCTCGCTGCGCCTGAGCCCCGAAGAGGTCACTGCTCTTGAGGAGCCCTACACGCCGCATCCTGTCCTGGGCTTCAGTTGAGCCCAAAGAGTCCAGATGCCTGGGCTCCTGCCCGGTGGAAAAAGTCCAGGCCCCTGGACTTCGGTGGCCATGCGGTCCACGTATCTGGACTCGAGAATTAGCGTTAGTTCTTCGGACCGCGGCGAGCCCAACCACGCTTTCGTTAAAAGGCGCGACCGCTGACGGGTTCTGGCAGCTATCCAGGGACCTGGACAGGTGAATATCGTCGAGCGCGACCGCCGATCGGATTCGGCGTACGCGTACGCTTTCTCGCGATTGACGCGATTCAGGAAGTCCAGATGCCTGGACTCCTGCCCGCGGTCGGTGGTGTCGGTATTTGGAAGTCCAGGAGGCTGGACTCTTTAGCAGAAAGAGAAAGTCCAGCACCTGGACTCGGTAATTAGAGAAATCGTGTTGGAGATTGATCATGAGCCTACCAGCGTGGAGCGCAATTCGGGTGCCCGATCACTCGTTCTCTGATTGCGCGGGGGGCTGAATGTGCAGCCCGACCTCTACCAGAGCGGGTTTGATCTGTCTTTCTGCGACCCAGCTTTTTGTCAGTGTTTCAAATAGGACATTGGTAGGAAGCCCAATCTTGTACAGTAGCAATGCGTGGAACAAGTGGTCTAACGCTTCTGCTAAGCGGCTCGTCTCCTGGTGGAAGGCGCTATAGTCCATGTCACTGCGTGGGCCGCCTTCATGGGAGATGTCATTGCGCCGGTCGGCACAGGCTTTCGCGAACTTCTCGAGTTCACCCTTGGCAAACTGGATTGGTAGCTGGCGTAGACATTCAAGCAAACGCGCTTCGAGATTCGGTTCGTGCGCGCGTGCTAATCGTTTGCTGAGCCATTTCAGGTCCGAGCTATCTTCAGGCAGAAAACTGAGGATGCGCTGAACGCGCTCTTTCGCCTGAACGACGCGAGGGGACGATTCTGATTCTTGCAGCCATCTGCGATGGAGCGCTTCCATACCAGAGCAAAGCGAGAAGAGGCGATCCTCTGAATAGACATGAGGATTGCGGAGCGAAGCGATGTACAAGTAGAAACCTGCGCCGAAGGCTTCGCTAGAGTCCAACCATCCTTGAAAGAGCTGGCCGAAATGCTCCCGGATCCGCTCAAAAGTAACCCAGCAAAAATAGCGATTGAGCGGCCGGCTGGTGGGCGCGTTCCGCTGAGAATAGATGGTCACCCACGAATCGAATGGCTCCTCTTTCCGAACGAATGTCGGCCATACCAGACGATAGTACGTACCTAGTAAAAGGGCGAGGAGCTCTTCGATCTTTGTGAAGGTGTACTGCATCTGTTGACGATTTGCTGGAGTGTCTGGCCGAAAGATTATGTAGAGATACTGCTTGAATTCAGCACTTCGTCTCGGGTGATCGGTCAGACGGAATAGCGAGCTCCCAGTCGTCAGAGACTCGACCAAAAGCATCCCTCCCAACACAGGAAAACTGATGCGGTGTTCTTTATATGAGACCTGAACTCGAACTGTGTTGTCGTCATCCGCGTCCTGCCCGCTGACGACGATGCTGTCCAAATCAAGCCACTCCTCGAGACCCGTCATCTCGACACGAAGTTCTGTGAACTGACCTTGTTCGTAATCGTTAGGAAATGCGAACTGGCGCTTTGTGCAGTATTCTGCGGTGAACTCCTGGCTTTGTGGTGCCTCATCAGAAAACGAGAAATCGGTACGTTCCAGATCTTCGAGCAGGACATAATCGCCAGGTGTGTCTAGAAGCCCAGCGATACGACGTGATGGGGGAAAGGAACGCGGTTTGGTCCAGTCGGTATGTTCGTCATTCCCGCAGAGCGGTCCGTCTGTCTGAAGCGTGGTCCGGCCATCGTCTGTGATCGTAAGCAAGCCAGGAACCGCAGCCTCTTTGGAGCGCGCTGGTAGATCCGATTCATTGAACCACCAGAAGAAACCCCGCTGCTCAAGTATGTTGGCCATGTTTCATTCCGATTCATGAAGCTGAGTTTATTGCGTCGCCTCATCAATGAGCTTTAGTAGCGTTTCTATTACATCCGCAGTTTGAATTGTCTTCAGGAAATGTTAGCGCGCGATCGAACTGCTTGCGAGCAGAAATAACTGAGGCTGCTCGACGGAATAGGGATGAAGGTTGACGGCCACTCGGGAGTTGGTTCGCCAGTTCCCTGGGCATACCGGTACCGAAAAGTTGGCGTGTGGCGAGGTTGTCCCGACGGCTCTGCGCTGTTCTGGACGGCTGGCGTGCAATCCCAAAATTGGTGATTCGAACGGCCGAACTTTGGCGAAAAGTTGTCCAGGTGCCTGGACTTCGGAGGACAGCCTTCCAGATCCGACCGCCAAATGAGTGGCTGGACGTTGGATTCCCTCCGGTATGACCTGGCATGTACTCCGTGCTCGCGCGCTCGCGAATTTGGATCACGTTTTTTGAGCACAGTTTTTTGGTCACGATTTTGAAGTCAGTTTTTTATCTGGTTTTGGGGGTCGCTTTCCAACCCGCCTGCCAGGTGGCGCAGCAATGGGTCTTGCGTCAAAGCCGCTGGCCGGCCGGAGCACTTGACAGGCAAGCGCTTGAAATCATAGGCGTTAACACTGGAATACTCTCGATCTAGTTGTTCTTGTAGGGTCATTTTCCTGTGCCCTTCCGCCTCGCTACTGGCACGTCTATGAACCCGCTAGCAGCACATTTAATTAATATTTGTTGCCTATCTAGTAACGCAAAAGGTGACTCTGAAAGCAGCAAAAAGCAGGTTTTTGGTGGGGCTGAATGCAGGAAAATGGGCGCAAAAGGGAGGACTAAAGGTCGCTTTAAAGCGCCTTTTGGGCGGCTCTAAAGTGCATTTAAATCCGCAATCGCTACTTCAATCCCCGGTGGTGCTTCAGTCCAGGTGCCTGGACTCCGGGCCGGGGTTGGTGCAGTCCAGGTGCCTGGACTCCCGAGAAACTAACCGCGCTCGTCGCCTCCGGCCTCGCCGACAGATTCCAGCGATTCAAGGACGCAACTATCGGCGCGATCCTGAAGAAGGCCGCCCGGCCAACGCGGGCGGTTGATAAACCCCGCCGGCGTTGATCGTCTGTATTTGTTCCCGTAAAAACAACCGGCGCACATATCGACAATCGACGCCTACTCGACCTTGGCCGAGCCTAAAAGAGCCCCGGCGCCGGGTGCCGCTAAGCCCTGGCGGAATCCCGCACTTATAGGAAAATAGGTCATGCCTAACGTACGAATAGACAAATGGCTCTGGGCCGCCAGGTTCTTTAAGACGCGCGCATTGGCTGCACGAGCATGTGAACTCGGCAGGATTCAATCCAACGGGCAGCAAGCCAAGGCTGCGCGCGAAGTCCGGGTTGGCGACGTGTTGCGAGTGACGAACGAAGGCGGCGATTTTCAGGTAGAGGTCCTGCTTCTCAGCGAGGCGCGCGGCCCGGCCGCTGTTGCACAAACGCTATATCGCGAGACAGAGGCGAGTCGTGAATTGCGCCAGAAGCTGACAGAACAGCGCAAATCTATGATGAATTTCATTCCGGCACCGGAAGGCAGACCATCAAAACGCGACCGACGCAAAATCATCCAATTCCGGGGTAGAGCGTGAGCTCTGCACCAATTGTCGGATATCACGCAGCATTCCCGGAAGTCGTTTTCAACTTCCAGATATCCGACCACTCGCCCCGAACCACACGTCTGGTTTCCCAGAACGCGAGCACAGGCCTGTGGCATGCTAGTTCTCCAGCGCTCACATTGCCGGCTCGTGCAAAGCATCCGGTCCGGACAGTATTCTGGCTTCGCGGCACCCCGGGATCCAGTGCGGTACAACCATTACGCCGTGGGAGAGAGATCCCTTTTCCACACACTTCGCAGCGCGCCGAGCGTGATGGGCAGGGCCCCGGCGAAGAGGAAGACTAAATCCCCCACCATGCGCAACCATTCCAGCTTGTGGTAGGTGCCGCCCATTAGGAATGTCAGGCGGCGCGCATGCCAATACCCGTTGGCGATGGAATCCCAGAGCTGGATTACTCCTCCGGGAAACAGATCCAGGATGATCATGAGCGCGAGGCCCACATTTGCACCCCAGAATCCCACCCGGACAAATTTCTCCGTTCCCTTCCATACGGTGTCGGATTGCATAGCCCTCAAGCAAAAGACGAGGACTGCCAATGCCAACATCCCAAAGACACCAAACAGTGCGGCGTGTCCGTGATTGGGGGTGAGCGAGGTGCCCACCTCGAAGTAGGACACGATCGGCAGGTTAATCAGGAAACCAAAGATCCCTGCGCCGACGAAGTTCCAGACACCCACGGCCATGAGGAAGTAGATGGACCATTTCTGGCCCCAAGCCAGATCATGGTCGCACGCGGAACACTGCGCCTTCCTCAGCTTGATGAAATCCCAGGCGTCCAGAGTCAGAAGCGTTAGAGGTACAACTTCCAGGGCGGAGAAGCATGCCGCAAGGCCCATGTTGAGCGTTCCCTGGCCTGTGAAGTACCAATGATGGCCCGTGCCGATGATCCCCCCGCTTAGATACAGGATGGCATCCAGGTAGATCAGGCGCGTGGCGGTCTTGGTGCTGACTATGCCCAGCTGGTGGAACATGATCGCCACCAGCACCGTCGCGAAGAGTTCGAAGAATCCCTCCACCCAAAGATGGATGATCCAGAAGCGCCAGTTGTCGATGACGGCGAAGTTGGTGTGAGGTCCATAGAAAAGGGCGGGCAGGTAGAAGAGAGGGATGGCTACGGCCGCGTACAGAAAGAGTGAGGATAGTTCGCGCTTGTCAGGGCTCTTGAATGCGGGCTTAAGCGCCCGAAACATCAGAAACAGCCAGAAGAGAAGGCCGGCTGCCAACAGTAATTGCCAGAACCGCCCGAGGTCCAGGTACTCGGAACCCTGGTGACCGAACCAGAACCAGAGCTGCCCCAGCTTGTCGTTGATGCCGAGGGCCTCGCCTGCCAAGCTGCCGACGACGACCACCACCAGCGCCCCGAGGAGCGCGTAGACGCCGGTCCTCTGGTGTCTGGGCTCCCCGCCGCCCACCCACGACGCCAGGAAAAGGCCGCCGCCCACCCAAGCCGTCGCGATCCAGAAGATGGCGAGTTGGAGGTGCCAGGTGCGCGCTAGGTTGTAGGGCAGCCAACGGGCGATGTCGAGCCCGTAAAAGGCTCCGGGCTCCACCCGATAGTGGGCGAGCACGCCTCCCAGAAATGATTGTGCCAGGAACAGGAGGGCCACGATGCCGAAGAACCATCCTGTAGCCCACTGGCTGGGCGTGAGCTTCAAAGCGAGGGGAGCAGAGTGCATAATATGGGAGCCAGCGCCCTCGCCCTTCCAGCCCAAGTAGTCAAACTTGCCGACGACGAAGAGGATCAAACCCAGCCCTGACAGGAGGGTGATGAGACTCAAGGCGCTCCAAACATAGGCCTCGGTGGAGGGCCGGTTTCCCGCGATGGGTTCGTAGGGCCAGTTGTTGGTGTAAGAGTAATCCTTCCCAGGGCGATTAGCCGTTGTGGCCCAAGCCGCCCAAGCGAAATAGGCGGTCAGAGCTTTAAGCTCCCCGGGGTCCTGAATATAGTTGGCTGGTAGCCCGGGAGCGGCGTCCTTCCTGGTGAAGTATTCCCTCCATTCGGGAAGCTGTGTGCGGTAGGCAGCCACCTCGCCTGGCGAGAGTCGGAGAGTTCGCGAGGCAGGTTCGTACCGGTTTTCTTTGAGCACCGTCACCGTCCGCGCGGATGCGATGCTTTGCTCGTCCGGCGAGAGCTGCGCAAAGAGTTTGCCGTACTTCTCGACGGCGATCGTGTCCAGGGTTATCTCGCCGAGCCTGTGCAGGTACTCCGCACTGTAATCAGGACCAAGGTAAGCCCCGTGGCCCCACAGGCTCCCGTGCTCCATGAGACCGTACTTGAGGAAGACCTCCTGGCCCATTTGGATGTCGGCTCCGGTGAACACCACAGTACCCGTGATATCCACGGCCCGCTCTGGGATCGGGGGAGCGTTCGTGTAGGTCAGAACAGTGACCAAGGATAGAACCGAGAAGCCAGCGATCATTACGAGGATGACCGAGTGTCTCCACCACGGAGAGAGACTCGTAGGCTCGGCAGGCGTGTTGATCTCAGCAGACGTGTCGATCATGATATGCCACCTTATAATTACTACCAGGATTTCCAGAGGGCCAGTCCTACTTGAGTGATGAATCGATTCCGGATACCTTCCGTTCGAGTTCCGCAACCACCTTATCGAACCCCTCGAGCACATCGAGCCCAAGTTCGCACTCGACCGTCGCAAACTTGTCCCTCAGCTCTTGTTGGTCTTCCGGAGTGAGAACCTTGCCAGCCAGCGGGAATAGCAGGTAGTCCTCTTTCCAAATGTGACTAGGATAGAAGACCACCAGCGCGCGCAGGGTTTTAACGAGGTTCTCTTGCGCGAGAGGTTCTCCCACGGCGTAACCGTGGATAGCATCGGCCAACTCTCCAACCATCACCCGTCCTTTTTGATGCTCCATGGTCAAGCCGCCTATTGGACAGCCGTGTGACGGCACCCCGCGGCGTATCAGGGTCGGGAACAGGAAATTCTCTTCTTTACCGTGGTGGCAGCGGTCGGCAAACGTGCGCAGGAACACCACGATACTCTCCAGGAGCGAAACATCCACCGCTTCGCCACCTTCAAGCTGGTCTGCCAGGACCGACATGCCAGCCACCATCTTTTGCATAACTCGATGTTCGGCCTCCAGCTCTTCAATCGGCGTTGCCTTGTTCATTTGATTTCCCTCACGATCGTGAACAGAAGCTCACTGTCCGCCAGTGCCTCGATGTCATGCATAACTGTCTTATCCCTCGACTACTTCGTAAAACTTGGGCGTAGGTTTGCCATCAAACAGTGGTCTCACCTGCTCGCCTGCTTTATCGTGGATAGAACTGCTATGCATCGCCTGGAAGGCCGCTTGATTTTCAAATTCAACTATAGCCGCGTAGTTTCCACCTTCTACAGGCTTCAGAAGCTTTCTGCTTATGAAGCCCTTAAAATTAGAGAACGTCTGGTTTGACGAGGCAAACCATTGTTGAAAGTCAGCAACCTTGCCATCTTTAATGGATGGAAAAGAAATAATCACTATAAACATAAGACACCTCCGTATATTTGCGTCCACTCACTTTCAAGGTTACGCACAGAGATTGGCTACGTAGATGACTTTAGTCACACCGGTGCGTACTGCCCTGAACATCCAGTTACCCAACGAGAATTCTCAAGTATTTAGGTTATCCTGCCTGAATCACAAGCTGACCGAATCCCGCCACTTCTGAACAGTACAGAGGCTGTCTGACCGTCTTGTGTGCTTCTCGCATGAGCAAATCTGCTGAGGCGGGCCCGAAGCCTTATTCTGGGAAGTCAGCCGTGAGTCCGTTGGTGAGTCACGGACTACTCGCAAATTGGCGATTTCGAGCCGCGAACTTCAACGAGAACTTGTCCAGGCACCTGGACTCCAGTTTGAGTGGCTATTGCGGCTTCGTGCTGTTGGATGCTTGCATGTTGCTCGCAGAGCAAAGCGTACGGAACACGGTTCCGACTGACAGGCCAGTTTCCTTCGAGATTGCCGCAAACGAGGCACCTTTGTCCCGAAGCTTCGACAGACGCCCGGCATCGACTTCGACCCGCGGCCGACCAAATTTCACGCCACGCCGGCGCGCCGCCTGTTGACCAGATTCACCCGGTCCGTGATCAGGCTGCGCTCGAATTCCGCGATCGATGCGAAAATGCCGAAGGTTATCCGCCAGACGCCCCAGGGCCAGTCGCCTAACCAAAGCGTGCGATTACATCTTCGCTTGGATCAATCCCAA
>Ga0187864_10000877_pt1 | contig 31790 bp, 28 predicted proteins | sample June2016WEW_11_4_FD_132985 | JGI IMG/M metagenome (GOLD analysis project Ga0187864, IMG submission 132985) | Peatland microbial communities from SPRUCE experiment site at the Marcell Experimental Forest, Minnesota, USA - June2016WEW_11_40 | ecosystem: Environmental > Terrestrial > Soil >...
CCGGCAGCCGACGGGCCAAACTCTCTAACGTCATCCAGACCTCCTTGTCCGAACGCCACAAGTTTACCAACGTCCAGGGGTTTTTTCCCCTAGCCCTAAACAGATAGACGACTTCCTCAAGGTTCGTTACAGCCCAGACGTATCCCCTCTTTTCTCCGTTCAGAACCTTTGTCTCGTCGATGTACAGGACATGGCTGGCCCGGAGCTTGGCCAGTAGGCGTTCCAACATCGGCGCATATTCCTTTGCCGCCTGAAGCTTGATTCGGTACGCGAGCCTGTCTGCGAACGAGTATCCGAACGAATCATTAACTCCGCTGCTGATATCAGCAAACGACTGCTTCAATCCGACATGCGCATGAATCACCCAACTGCATAGCCCGTCCCCGAGATGGCTTCCATGGGTCGGATAATCTGGCGAATATGTCGTGGCGGCGCAGGAGTTGCAGCCATAGCGCTTTGTCTCATACCGCACGACCCACCGACGAACACCAGAGGCCGTGAAGCGGAGGTCGTAAACAAGCTTCTTCACCGCACTGTTCTGATAGACATACACTTTCTCGCTGCGACAGTGGGGGCACGTTTTAGGCGCGCAACACTCAATCACTTTATTGACCTTGGGGCTACGCCATCGGATCTTCTTCCTCCTTAAGATTTTGCGTACAGCGGGATTTGTGCGGAAGAACACCTTGCTTATCTGATAATCAAAGTAAGCGCATTTGATGATGTTCCCAATCTCCGGAGTCGCAGCCCTTCCCATGCCAAAGCGATGAATTGTGCTCGTGCGAAGTTCATCCGACCGAACCACCTCCAGTGCGCCCGTCGAACCACGAGACAGATTCCGGAGAAAGTCGATCACCAACCGAAGCGCGAAGCAGTCTTCTAAGTTGTACTGAATTAGGGACTGCCTAAGCGCAGCGTCCCCAGTTTCCTCCCATTGGTGTCGCCAGACGAGGCTCTGGACACCGGACGCGGATTTGTCAGACCAAATGGCTCCCACGAATGCTCCAACAGCCTTGAGGCTTCGGGAATAGACCGGGAAATAGATGTTTCCGGAGATGTTCGCCAACACGTCCACAGTCTCGGCCTTGAGCCGCTCAACCAGTAGCTCCGAACCATGAGGCACACCGTAGCGGCTGATCATGTGGTCAAGAAACGTACGGTCATACCTGCCATAGTGGTAGGCAGTGAAATTGCCGAGACCAAGAAGAAGCGTGATCAGGTCAAACCAGATGCGACTTTCTGCCTCTCGGCCATCTGCCCAAAAGGAATGGGTCCGGGTCTGACCACCTTCCTCGACAGCAACACCGACCAAATAGTAGAAGTCCCGATCCGGCACTCCCTCCACGTCGAGGAACACCCTTACTCGCGCCTCAGAAAGATCTGGTTGATGTACCAAATAAATCTTCTTATCTCGCACAGCTAAAGCTTGGAGTGGAGGCAAATGCCTGCCCGTTTTCGCCCCCTTTCCGGTCACGCTCTTGGCGCGGAACGTATAGGCAAGCTGGGTGACAGTGAACACTCCCCTCTTCCGCCACTGCTCGACCTCGCCCATCGAAAGGCCCCGAAGCAGGCTGATGTCATCCTTCTCAACCGCAGTATCATGGCAGCGGTGGCGAAATTCACATTGGGCGCAATGGTTGTTGAGAGTAAGTTGCGGCGGTGATGAGCCGCCGATTTGAGTTGCTAACTCGTCCATCAACCGGCGGACCTTAATCCCAATCTCTGTTATTCCGGTGGGCTTGACGAGGGCGACCTTCGTCGCAGTGCGGTCGTGTCCGTGAATGATCTTCGCATGGGTTGGCAGCGTGCCAATAATCTCCGCGAGGGCGACGGCGTAGAACGTGGCAAGCAGCTTGTCATGTCCAGTGACCTTTTCCCGGTGACCAAATACCAGCGGAACGTATTGTTGCGTGCTTGCGCCGACCTTGGTGTCGCTTGGAACTCGTTCCAATGCTTCAAAGACGACCGACAAACGACCCGTTGTGGCTAAGCTGTTTGTAATCAGCCCGCGGCCTTCGCTGATAGCCGCAACAATAGATTCTGGGTTATCGCGCACCTGACCGGACCCGAGCTGGTCGCGATATAAGTTTAGTGATTCCTTCAGATAGTTCTGGTCAAGGTCGGTCAATAGACGCTCGTGGGCCGAAATGTCTCCGGTTTCGCCCATGGCATGAAGATGGGCCTTGTACTTGCACGAAATGAATGACGTGAATAATTTGCCGGTGAGCGGCATGGAAGCCTCCATCGCCCGCGAAGTGCAGCGGTCGGCGAATACAGTTTTGGCGAATGGAGCGGTGCGGGCGATCAAGATTATACCGCTATCGCCCGGCTTCTACCGTCGGATGCGACCATCGACACGAAGGACACCCGATCCGACCATCCGGTGCTGTCGCCAGGAATTGCCCCGTTCCATTTCACTGGAACGGCGGTGTTCGCGACGACGAAAGAAGTTACGAGCAGCCGTAAGGTTAGGTTGTTCCGGGTGTTGTGTGATCCAATCGCCTCTGTAGAATGCTTTCCCAGCCCCGGACTCCGGCCAGAAAAAGTTCAATAGCCGTCTTGTTGTCCCGAGTTTAATTCGCAGAATGATCCATTCTGACTGACCTGGCCGGATTCCATTGCCAGAGCGAGCGTTAACATAAAACCGTGAGTTCAACGATTCGTGTGTGAAAGACTCCGGAATCAGCACTTGCGCGAGGCTGGCAACGGGATTTGAACTTTTCGCTGGAATTGGCCTTTAAACGTGGTTTCTGTGTCTCGTGATGATTGCCTACCGTCGGGCATTTCGGAGCACAAACTCCACGCCGCCAGCGGCACTCAAGATCGGCACGGCGTGGAACTGGCTTTTAAAATGGTGCTCGAAGAAAATGGAGCGCCATGGAGCACGCCGTTCCCTCACTTCTCAAAGAGTTATTGGCAGCCGGCAAATGGCCTACTGACGCCAAAACTGCGATGGCTCAGAATCTTCGATGCCTTGTGACACCTGAAAGGGTCCATCGGTTCGCGGCGGAAGAAGACAGAATCTACCTTATGGCACCACCGTTCCGCACGATTGCCGTTGAAGTGGCGTCGGCAGATGAAGTTCCCGACATCTTCTTTGACGAGGTGAGCGAAGTGCCGATTTTCGTGATCACCGCGTATTGATCGAGAGGAACAATCCTATGGCAAACTCTGAAGTTGACCCTCGCAGCCCTCAGCGCCGAGCGAAGGACGAGCATATCGCCGCCGAGCCGCAGATGGCGCCGCTCCAATTGCCGCCCGACGCGCCCCTCTCGCCGATGGAAACTCACCTCGGACGAAACCGCCGGCAGCCTGTCGCTGTGGCGGGCGTGGTGGAAAACGGATTGGTGCGCCCGCTTGACCCCGCGGTTAAACTACCCGAGCGTTCGCGGGTCATCATTGTGGCTTCGGGGCAATGTGAACTGGATTCGGGACACTCATAATTAGTCCGGGAATTTCATTTCCCAACCAGCCGATCCCCTAACAAAAATTCAATAGCCGTCTTGTTGTCCCGAAATGGCTGGATGCAGTTGGACTCAAGTCTCAACTCATATACCAGCCCCCATTCACATTGATGGTCTGGCCCGTGATGTATCCGTTGCGGGCCAGCATCACGGCGACATCGGCAACCTCATCGGCAGTGCCCAGGCGTCCCACCGGGATCTTTTCCACCGAGCCCTTGGGCAAATCGTCGAGCATGTCCGTCACGATCAGTGCCGGCGCAATCGAATTGGCCGTGATCCCTTCCTTGGCCAGCAGCGAGGCGTAGGAATGCGTCAGTCCGAGCATCCCCGCCTTCGAGGCCGCATAGTGCGGGCCGATTACACCGCCCGTCTGCGCCGCCACCGAGGAGACATTGATGATCCGCCCCCACCGTTGCGCCCGCATCCCCGGCAGCACCGCCTGCGTCATCAAAAACGCCGACGTCAGGTTCACGCGGATCAGCTCATCCCACACTCGCTCATCGAGTTGCTCCAGCGGCATCCGCCGGGAAATCCCGGCATTGTTGACCAGGATGTCGATGGGCCCCAGTTCCCGCTGGGCTGCCGCCACGACGCGCCGTACATCCCCCGCCACGGACACATCCCCCTGCACGGCCGCCACCTTGCCGCCCAGGCTTCGCACGTGCTTACACGTCTCCTCGGCCGCCTGCGCATTTCCTCGATAGTTGACCGCCACGTTCACCCCAGCGGTTGCCAATGCGATGGCGATTTCCCGGCCAATGCCGCGACTTCCCCCCGTCACCAGGGCCACTCGATTCTTCAGGCTTTCCATCGGCACCTCCCAAACGGAATGACGCCATTTTAGCATGCGCGATGAGATTTCCTGCAAGCATGAAAATCGTGGCTTTGCGTATCCGTGACAATTCGCGCCGGCGTCGATACATTTCGACAATTGTAAGGAGCCGGAATGAGACTGGGGATTTGCTTGGCGATCTTCGCGGCGGTGATGTCGCCCGGTGGCTACGCGCGCGCCGACGATTCGCCGCCGCCGGCGCCCGGGGGCACAGGCATCCAGACTGCGGCGACCAATCTCACTTTGAACGAATCTCTCACGGCGCAGGAAGACCCGTATTCCTCCGGCCCTCCCTCCCCCGCCCCGCAGTGGGGCGATCAGCATCTCAATAACGGCGGAGCGCATTTCTCCCTCGATTTTGCTTACGCCAATCGCTACGTCTACCGCGGCGTGGATCATGACATCGTCGCCTCCCACGGGAATTCGCTGAATCTGCTGTTCGACGGCCGGCTGGAGTTCGATTTGGGCCGCTATCCGCATCCGTTCGTGGAGCTTTTCACCAATATTTACGATGCGGACCCGCTCTCGCGGTTTCAGGAAATCCGTCCCATCGCCGGCGCGGACTGGAATCTCCGGCCTTTCGATCTGGAATTGGAACACGTCAGCTATATCTATCCCGAACGCGAGGAGTTCAACCTTCCCGAGGTGGACACGAAGATCACTTTCGACGATTCGCTGCTGTTCAACACCGAGAAGCCGATTTTTTCTCCCTACGTGCTGGGCGCCTATGTCTATCAGAAGAATCAGGGCTGGTACGTCGAAACCGGCCTCAAGCACGATTTTGCTTTCCAGGACATTGGCCTGGTGATTTCACCCCAGGTCGATGTCGGATGGATCAGCGGCCTGATACAGCAGTTTGTCATCCTGAATCCCCTGCACAATACGGGCTGGCAGCATGTTGAAGTGGGAGTGACCGTTTCCTATTCCCTGAACGTGCTGCTGAATTTGTCCAGGAAATTCGGAGAGTTCGACGTAAAGGGATACGGCTATTATGACGACAGGCTGTCGAGCAACATCACGGCAACCAACGCCGTCTGGGGCGGGATGGGCCTGGGCTTTAAGTATTAGGTCCCCGCAGTTTTTTGGCGAGATAACCCGTCAGAATCGGCTCAATCGCCTGGCGAAGCGCCGGGTTGGCGAATGCCGCCCAGGAGATTCCAGTTGTGACATCCAGCGGTCCATCGAGCGGCTGACCCATACCGTCGGTCAGGATGACCCCCGCCTCTTCAGCCACCAGCCATGTCGCGCAATCGTATGGATGACAACATAGCCCCTCCGGCTGGCGCTGAATCCTGTAGAACAGCGGCCGAAGGTCCGCGTTGAAGCGATCGTGACCCACAATCAACTCATAAAACTGCCCGCCCGTGGAAATGTATTGATCCTCAAAAACCGTGGCCTGGGTTACGTCGGCCGGGCCGATGAGATTTTTCGCCAGGTGTTCCATCAGATCGCCGGCGAGCACTTTGGTCCCCGGAAAAAAGTTCGTGATGGTTGCAAAACCATGGTTGATCGTGCCGGCCGTGGAAGGATTGATCGCCAGCGGCTGGGAATCGTTGTTCCGCAGATCGACGCGAACGCCATGGGTTCCCCTTCCCTTGACGGCCCAGAGGACATCGGCGAAGCCGGATTTGCTGGTGGGCAGTTCCGTCATGACGGCGATCTCGATGTCGCGGAGCCGCGTATCGGCCCCCTTGTTGGGCGCGACCCCCGCCAGCGCCCAGGCCGGACGCTTGTCGTACATGATCCCGCGCGTTCCGTCGATCGGATCAAAAATCACCCGCAGCGATGCGTCCTTTTCTCGCGCCTCAGGCGGAAAGACCCGGCTCGCCACTTCGCGCCCCTCTTTGTCCTCCAGCCCCTCGGCCACGACCACGATCGGAGTTTGCCGGCCCCATTCCTCGCAAAAGGACTCGAGAATGGGATCGACTTCGGTGTCCATTTTGTAAATGGTATCCGCGGAACTCGATCGGCTGATTTCATTCAGCCCCGTGCTCGTTCGCGAACGGACGATCATGTCGCGAACCGTGCGCTGGAAAGCGATGAGACGTTCGATGATGGGTTGGGGATCAATCGCTTGGATTTTGTCCTCCGCCGTTTCCGGTGGCACGTGATTTTTTATTACCAGATTTGGCTCGAATTGGTAGTAAGCCGCTTCACCGCTACCACAAATGGTAATTAGATCGAATTCAATCCAACCGTCCCCACAGCCCATGCTCCCGGGCTGGAGCCGAGGAACGCTTCGGGTTTGCGGCCGGTTTGTTTTTCATATTCAGCCATGATTTCCGATATCGCTGCGTCGGTGCCTTCATTGGCCAGAACCGCGACGGTCCCGCCGCTGCCCCCGCCGGTGATCTTCGCCCCATACAGGCCCGCCGATTCGCGCTGGCGAACCAGTTGCACCAGCAGATCGCATTCGGCAGCGCCGAGCAGCGCGTCGTTGCTGTACGAAACGTGTGACGCGTACATCAGATGCCCCGCCTTATCCAGCGCCAGCTTCCGCTGCGGCGAGCCCACGGCCAGCGCCGCCGCCGATTCCAGATGACCGGAAAAATTCCTCACCCGACGCGCTTCCAGCACGTGGTGATCCGTCGCCTTCACGACGTGATAGACTTGATCCGACTCGACGCGCGTCGCCGTGTCGTCCGTCGGGCCGAACTTGGCGAGAAACGTTTTGCCGTCGATCTCCTCCGGCAGAAACGCGCGGAAAAGTTTTTTGTAGTCATCGGCGTCCAGATTCGCCAGATAACCCCGCATCGGATCGGATTCCATCATCGCGCTGGCGGCCTGGCCCATCTCCCGCATCTTTGCAAGGATGATGCGATGGCCCATGAACGCGGCGCAGCGCGTCCTGCCGTACATTCCCCCGCCTATGTTGTGCTTGACGTTGCTGTTGATGCCCACGACCCGAATCCCCGGCGGAAGACGCAGGGGAGGCTGAAGCTCATGTGGCTGGCAAATCAGGCGCAGCAGCGTTCCCTCCTCGCCGACGCAACTGCTCACTTGATCCATGATTCCGCACGGGGCGCCGACGACGCGGTTCTCCACTTCCTGACACAGCCCAGCCAGAACCATGGGGTCCTTGTCCCGGACATTCAGCTCATCCATGAAGCCGATCATCGCCGCCACCTCGATGGCCGCCGAGCTGCTGACGCCCGCGCCGAGCGGAACGGTGCTGAGCAGCGCCAGGTTCATTCCACGCAGCGATGGATCGGTCAGATCGATTCGCCCGTGGTGATGGAGGATGGCCAGGCAGCCGGCCAGATATCCCGCCCATCGCCGGCCCGGTTGGTTGAATTCAGATCGCAGCGAGTCAATCGAGTGAAGAGCCAAAGCATCCAAAGGAATGCGGAAGGTAAAGGGCCTATGCGCATCGTATAGATTGAACGAAAAGACCTGGACATTCCGGTCGTCGCGTCGTTGCAGGGCAATGGCGGCGGCGCGGTCGAGCAGAGCTTCGCATACCAGCGAGCCGGTGTAATCCGCGATGCCCCCCATGACATCCAGCCGTCCCGGAGCCCGGCTGATGCGGATCGGCCGATGGGGAAGGAAATCAGCCGCCAATTCGGCGCGCACCCGGCTCAGCAACGCCCCAACCGGATCGAGTGACAACAAGTCTGCGCCGCGCATGGCCTCACCCGGCAATGCGGGCCCCCTCATTTGGGATCGAGCGGGCGGTTGGCTCTCGGTTCTCCGGCGATCGGGCACGCAAAACGGTTTGGGAGAAAAATCGCCCGCCGCTGGAAGATTGGAACGTCGCCGTGAGCACGTAGTTGCGATTCCATGCCATCTGGTCATACGCCAGGCGAAACAGGTAGGCGCCGCTGGCCGTCTCCCAATGGGCTTTCTGCTCATCATAAGTGGAAAGCGAAGCGGTCCATGGATTGGCAAGTCGCGCCCCCCGAGGGTCCGGCCAGCCCGGACGGTATTCGAACAGCTCGAACAGAATCGTCCCCGCCGCCTTCGTCCGGTCTCCGAAGCGATCGACGAATTCGACCAGAGCTTCGACTCCATCGGGAGCGCCTCGGCCGGACCAGTCCTTCACCTTCGAAAAGGTGTCAAATTTCATCGACACCGGGCCGAAAAGCTGGCTTTCCTCCGCCGTCTGCGGCCGAGGCACTATCTGCGAGGAGCACCCGGCAAGAACCAACGCGGCGGACAGCGCAAGGCGAACGGCAGATCCCATGGCCAAAATGTAGGAGCGGGCGCTGGTGGTGTCAAAGAAACGGCAAGCCCCCCGGCGCGCGTTCTTATCGGACGCTTTAGCCGCGGCGCCCCCGATCGGTTGCCCTTGGGGGTAAACATATTGTACCTCTTGGGGTGGAGGACCCTATGCCAGCGCAGATTCAAGACACACAGACGCAAAATACCGCGGATTGGCACCCTCAGGCCGATATGGTGCTCTCCGCATTGGAGGCGGCAATCCCCAAGGATGATCGCCGCAAGCAAACCCGAGCCGCTTTTCGGGTGCGGGCCTCGTTGAAATTGTTTACCGATTGCTCCGACGAGCCCGCGCGGATTCTCTACACGCGCGACGCCAATCATCGCGGCATCGGGTTTGTCACCCGGGCTCGCCTTCCCCTGGGGTACGGGGGAATCCTCCAACTGCCCAGCCTCCGCACCCCGGCGAAGATACTGACCATTCAATGCACGCTGTCTCGGTGCTGCCTGGCGGCCGTGGGATGGTATGAGGGCGCCCTCCATTTCAACCGCGATCAGTGGGAATTTTTGGTCGACGACGAATGCGAAGATTTCGTAGGCGATGAGTGAAAATGCCCCGACTCCGGCATAGACTGCAACGCTTTGCCGGGAGCCGTGAATGTTTCTCCGATGTTTGCTGGCCGTCACGCTGTCGCTTCTGGCGATATTAGTGGAAGCGCGGGCGGACGACGCCGAGCCGGCGCCAACCACCCAACCCTCAACCCCCCCCGCGCCTGAGAGCATCGGCAGGCTGCGGCATGTCCTGATCGACCTGAAAAACAAGCAAATCCGTGTGAATTGCGAAGCGCTCCACGCCCATATGCCATTGGAGTTCTTCTGCGTCGAGCGCGGAGGCCAGGAGCACGAGACCGTCTTGCGCACCGATGCCAGGCCATCGGTCATTCATTTCGCCCTGCTGGCGATGGGATTGAAACCCGGCGAGCCGGCCCATCTTGCCCAGGCCGATCGCACCTGGTTTCCCCCCACCGGGCCGCCGCTCAAGATCTCCTGTGAATTTTCCCTCAACGGAAAGACCGTGCTGGTTCCGGCCAATCGAATGATGCGTTCGGTAAAAACCAAGCAGGAGATGCCGCCGATGTCCTGGGTGTTCGACGGCTCGCGGATATTGCCCGATGGACGCTACGCCGCCGACCTCACGGGGTACGTGGTCAGCATCGTCAATTTTGACATGACGATGATCGACGTGCCTGAGCTGGCGAGCAATGCCAATGAGACTTTGGAATGGGAATATAACCCCGACCTCGTTCCGCCGCCCGGTGCGCCGGTCACCATGATCATCGAGCCAGGCGGCTCCGACGCCGCCACTCGGCCGGTGCAGGGCAAGCCCGCCGATCAGTACAACCCCGGGCCGGGGTTAAACGGCGGCCAGTGAGCAGTGCGCTCATTTCGCTACGTCGTCTCGTTCCAGCATTGCATCCACCTTGGCGAGGATTGTGGGCCGGCAGTCTGGCACGCTGAGCACGTCGCATTCGGTGCCGAGGATGAACGGATGACGCGCCTCCCTCATCCGTTCGATCAACTCGCGGGACCGATGACGGACGTCGTCAACCGAAACGAGCGAATCGGAGTAAAACTGTTTGCTGGGCAGATTCCCGAACAGGACTGTGGATTTGGGCACCAGCGCGGCGTCGTTCCACAGGACGCGGGAACTGCCGAGGCTGAGGATGGCCGGGTCCAGCGATGCGAAGGCCCGCACCATGGGATCGACGAGTTCGCCGCAGCAGTGGAAGAACAGATCGACCCCGGCTCCTTTGAGGAGCGCGCGGATACGGCGGTTCGGAGCCATGGCGATTTTCTCGAAAACGTCGGACCCGGCGGCGATTTGGGCGGGGGAGAAAAAGACTTTGTTGGCCGCGGGCTCGGCGATGACCATCATCTTTGCGCCGGCGTCGATTTGCCGCTGAATGATGCCCAGGGCCAGACGCGTGGAGAGTTCCAGGGCGATCTCCATGAGCTTCACTTCCGGCTCCTCATCGGCGGTTGCGCCGGAGCCGGCGAGGAAAACCGGCGTGATTGGGTCGCTCAGTAACTTGGTCATCAGCGAAAACGGTCCGATGCACAGGCCCATGGGCAGCAGATCGCGCTGGGTCGCGACGAGACAGATCGATTCGGTACTGGCGTGAACGGCGGGGGTCGTCTCGCCGCCGAGGCTACCATCGAATCGCTCCAAAGCCGCGGTGTCCGGGGGCTCGGTGAAATGGAATTCGTTCTCGCCCTCTTCGATGCCGAGCAAATGGAGCAAGGCGGCCTTCTCGCGCGTCAGGTCCATCAGCGGCATCGCCAGCGGCGTCCGATAGCGGCGGGCGGATTTGATGACCACGGCGGCGAGCCGTTTCACGTCGGTTTTGATCGCGTCGGCGTCGGGGCTTTCATGCAGAAGCAAATCGGTGCCCAGCGGCATGCGCAGGCCTCGATTTGCCAGATCAATGTAATAATTTCGATCCACAGGCGACCTCGCGAAGAAGGCGAGCCAACTCACCCGGCAGCGACGAGCTTGCGAGCCACCTCCACGGCGCTGGCGGCGTCAGGGGCGAAGCCATCGGCCCCGATTTCATCTGCGAAGGACTGCGTGATCGGCGCGCCGCCAATCACGATCTTCAGGCCCTGAAGTTTGGCCTCCCTGATCGCCTCCACGGGTTGCCTCATGGCGGGCATGGTCGTGGTAACCAGGGCCGAGAGGCCCACGATCTTCGCGCCGTGCTGGCGCGCCGCTGAAATGAACTTCTGCGGCGAGACGTTGGTGCCCAGATCGATCACGCTGAAGTTGGCGCCCTTCCACATCATCGCGACAAGGTTCTTGCCGATATCGTGCAAGTCGCCCTGGACGGTGCCGATAACGGCGGTGAATTCGGGCTTGACGCCGGCCTTGACAAGCAGAGGTTCGAGCAGCCCCATGGCCTCTTTCATCGCCCGGGAAGACATCAGCATTTCCGGGACAAACACCTCGCCGGCTTGAAATCGTCGGCCGACTTCATCCATGCCGGACACGAGGGCATCGAGAATCTGACGAGGGGCAAGTGATGGGCCGATGGCTTCCTCGGTCAACCGCTTGGCGTCATTGCGATTGCCCTTGTTGATGGCCTGGCTGAGGGGTTCGAGGGGGCTCATGACACTTCTCCGGAAGATTATTCGGTGAAGAGCAAAATTTATATCGCAGCAAATAAATCTAAGGTCAACCAACGGCCGGAAAAATAGGGGTAAACACCTATGTTGAGTACTACCTTGTATCTGGGTGAGCAATGGGGCAAAATAGTCGGCTCATTCGCCGCCGGTTTGGGAGGTCCGTGGATGTTGCTTAGATGGGCAATGATGCTGGCACTGGCGGTCAGCGGCTTGGCGTTGGCAGCGTGCGCGGAGATGGGCGAGGCCATGGCCGCCTCGGTAGCCCAGCAGGCCGCCGAGATCGCCGCTACGCAGGCCGCCATCGCCAGCACTCAGGCCATCGAGCAACTCGAAACAGCCTCATCCCAGATTTCCGATCAGATCTCCACCGCCTCGACGCAGCCGATCGGCATTCCCAGCATGCCCCCGGTGGGCCCGGGCACAGTCGTGGCCGACACGCCTGGCGCTTTCATCGTGCAGGTCAACGGCAAGCGCTACATCTTCCTGAAAAGCCCGCCCCCCGCGGACGACGACGCGAATCATTAGAACATCTATTTTTGTTTAGCCGCGACCCGAAGGGGAGCGCGTTCTACAGCAACTCCGTCAAATCCTCGATAACCAGGTCCGGTTGCCAATCCGCCGGCAGTTTTGCCAGGTCCCCTCGGCTCGCGACGCCGGTCAGCGTGAGAATCGTGCGCATCCCCACCGCCTTGGCCCCGATAATGTCCGATTCCAGATTATCGCCGATGAGCAGGCACCCATTGGGCTCAACGTTAAGCCGGCGGCACAGTTCCTCGAAGAAGATTTTCTGTGGCTTTCCGCAGAAGATCGGTTCCACGGCGGCGGCAAAGCAAAGCAGCCAGGAGAGCGCCCCGCTGCCGAATTCCAGGCCGCGCTCGCTGGGATAGACCCGATCCGAGCATATCCCCACCGCCGCCGCGCCCTTGAGCACCAGGTGCAGCGCCACGCGCTGGCGCTGGGGCGTCGCCTGCGAATTCGTGGGGGCGCCGATGATCACCGCGTCGCAGGGTTCCGCTTCGGTCTGCACCCAATCCACCAGCCCCTCGAGCATGTCCCCAACGCCCCCCGTGGCCAGGTTGTAAATACGCGGCCGGGTATTGTCCTCATGGTGAAAGTGGTTGAGGACGTAATCGGCCGCGGCCGCCGCGGCCGTGTACACCCGATCCAGATCGACATCCACCCCCATTTTCCCCAGCCGCGTCGCCACGCGCAGCGGGCTGGAAGTGCTGTTGGACAGACACGCGTAGTTCCTCCCCTGCTCATGGAGCCGGCGAATCAGTTGGATGGCGCCGGGCAGCGGCTGGTCCTCGTGATAAACGGTTCCGTCGAGATCGAGCAGCACCGCTTGATAGGCTGATAGATCGATCGGCACGAACCGGGAAGTGTAAGCAAGTGCTCCGAGGAGGCAACTCCAATTGCGGAATGATTTTTGGCTCGAAATCGCGTAGAATTTCCCCTTCATGACAGAGACGAATTCACCAGCTGATCGAACCGAAAATCTTCAGATCGAGCAGGAGCTTCAGGACAGTTATCTTACCTACGCGATGAGCACGATCATGGACCGGGCCCTCCCCGATGTCCGCGACGGCCTCAAGCCTAGCCAGCGGCGAATTCTCGTCGCCATGAACGATTTGAACCTGCGGCCGGGCAGCAAGCATCTGAAATGCGCCAAGATCGCCGGCAACACCAGCGGCGATTATCACCCCCACGGCGAAGCGATTGTCTACCCCACCCTGGTGCGAATGGCCCAGCATTGGAACTTGCGCTATCCGCTGATCGACGGGCAGGGGAACTTCGGCAGCACCGACGGCGACCCCCCGGCCGCCATGCGATACACCGAGGCCCGCCCCGCCGCCGTCGAGCAGGAAACAATGGTCGATCTCGAATACGACACCGTCGATTTCCAGCCCAATTACGACGACCGTTTGATGGAGCCGACCGTTCTCCCCGCCCGATTCCCCAATCTCCTGGTCAACGGCTCAACGGGGATCGCCGTGGGTATGGCCTGCAATCTCCTGCCGCACAACCTGCGGGAGATCTGCGACGCCATCGTCCACGTCATCGACCATCCCGATTGTGAACTCGCCGAGTTGCTGGAGATCGTGCCCGGGCCCGATTTTCCAACCGCCGGAATCATTCGCGGCAAGGACGGAATCCTCGATGGATACCGCACCGGCCGCGGCCGGATCACCCTTCAGGCCAAAATGTCGGTTGAAGAGCAGAAGAACGGGAGAAACTCCGTCATCATTGAGGAGATTCCCTATGGGGTGATCCGGCGGACGATCATCGAATCGGTCGCGGAGTGCGTGAAGAAAGACGTCATCAACGACATTTCCGCCATCAACGACGAGAGCGGTCGCCAGCACAAATGCCGCATCGTCATCGATCTGAAGCGTGACTCCGACCCGAACGTGGTCATCAACCAGCTTTACGAATACACGCCCTGCCAGATCACCGTGAGCATGATCAACATCGCCCTGGTGAACCGTCAGCCGCGCACGATGGGGCTGAAGGAGTTGATCCAGCATTTCATCGATCATCGCAAGGAAGTGATCACCCGCCGCACGCGTTTTTTGCTGAGAAAGGCCCAGCAGCGGGGGCATATCCTGGAAGGGTTGATCTTCGCCGTGTGCGATATCGACGAAGTGGTCAAGCTCATCCGATCCTGCAAAACGCGCGAGGAAGCGATCGCCCGCCTGCGCGAGCGGGCATTTCGAATTGCTCCGGATCATCCCGCGGCGGCAAAGATTCCCGCCAGCCTGATGGAGCGCACCGCCACCAAGCCCGTCCTCCTCACCCAGGCGCAAGCCGAAGCCATCGGCCGTTTGCAGCTCATTCAGCTCGTTGGCCTGGAATTGGAAAAGCTCGTGGCGGAATACCGCGCCGTGGTCGAGGAGATCGAGGGATATGAGGCGATTCTGGGCAATGAGTCGCTGGTCATGGACATCATTCGCGAAGACACCTTTGAGATCAGGGAAAAGTACGGCGACGACCGGCGCACAAAAGTGGAAGGCGGCGTCAGCGAATTCAACATGGAGAAGCTCATCGCCCAGGAGGAGGTTGTCGTAACCGTCTCGCACGAGGGGTATATCAAGCGCCTCCCGGTGGATACCTATCGCAGCCAGGGCCGTGGCGGCCGTGGCATACGCGGCTCCGAGGCCAAGGAGGGCGATTTCGTCGAGCAGCTATTCGTCGCTAATACCCACGATCACCTGCTGTTTTTCACCAATCAGGGCCGGGTCTATCAGCGGCGCGTTTACGATGTTCCCGAACTCAGCCGCACCAGCCAGGGCCGCGCCGTCGCCAACCTGCTGGAATTCCAGACCGGCGAAAAAATCGCCAGCGTGCTGGCGATCAAAGATTTCACCGGTGGCGAACAGTTTCTGCTCTTCGCCACCGCCAAGGGCACCGTGAAAAAAACCGCCCTCAGCGCCTATGGCAACATCCGCACCAACGGTATCATCGCCATCGGATTGGAAGACGGCGATTCGCTGATCGACGTCTGCGTGACCGGCGGCAAAGACCACATCCTCCTCGGCACGCGCAGCGGGCTGGCCATCCGCTTTGAGGAAACAGACGTGCGCGCCATGGGCCGCCCTGCCGGCGGCGTGACCGGGGCGCGATTCAAGCGAGAGGGCGATGGCGTCGTCGCCATGCTCGTCGTTCCCAATGGTCACAACACCGAATTGAAGGTGCTCACCGCTTGCGTGAACGGGTACGGCAAGCGCACCCCGCTCGAGGATTACCCCGTCAAGGGCCGCGGGACGCGCGGCGTGATCAACATCGACGCCAACGAACGCAACGGCGATGTCGTCGGCATGAAGCTGGTCACCGATGTCGACGAGGTCATGCTCATCACCGAGCGCGGAATCCTCATTCGCACCGCCGTATCCGAGATCCGCGAGACCGGCCGAAACGCCGCGGGAGTGCGACTGATCAAACTCGACGAAGGCGACAAACTCGTCGCCATGGCCAAGGTCGACAAGGAAGAGCGCGAGGAGGAGAAACCCGAAACTCAAAATCCGAACCCCGGCGCGCCGGGATCTGGCGATGGCGAATCAAATCCGAAATCCGAATGAGGAAATGGCCTTCGTCCGATGTATCTGTCTGGTTGGGGCGTCGCTGGCGGGTTGTGCGGCGTGCTGGTGGGCGGCGGGGACTTCCCTGGGGCTCTTCTTCGGCGGATTGTTTGTCATAACGTTCTTGACGCCCGCGGCAATGCTGGACCAAAAGAATCTCCGCGGGGCAGCCGGCGCGCTCGCGGCGACGGTCGGACCCATTGCGGTGGTTTGGCTGATCGCGACCCTCAAAACCTCCGACACCATCGCACAATGGATCGGCGCTACCACGGTTCTCCTGAGCTTTGCCCTGGCCATTGCGGGGATTGCCGCGCTGCTGGCTGCGTGCAAATTGCCCGAAATCTTTGCCGCCGCCGCGGCGATCGTCATCGGATTGGCCTGGCTGACTTGGCCGGTCTGGCTATCGGCGACGCTCGCAAAGAGCGAGTCAAACGCGGCCGTGCAGAGCATGGTGAACGTCCATCCCCCGCTGGTCATCAATGGAATCCTGACCCGCGAGCCGGCCTGGACGGAAATGTCCCTGGCCTACCATCTGACCAACCTGAATCAGGATGTGCCCATACGCCTGCCCAGCAGCCCCGCCGCATGTGCCGCCGTTCATGGAATCATCGGAATCGGTCTTTGGGCGGCCGCTGGAGCAATAGCCAAAAAGCCGCGGCGGTTGTATTCTGTTGAAAACCCTCTTTTTCGGGAGAAATGATGAATACTGCCATTTGGTGCTCGGCGGCGCTTTTGACCCTGGGATTGGCCGCTTGGCTCGGAGCCGAGCCGACAACCCAGCCATCCACACAGCCAACGGTTGATGCCGTTCCCCCGGTTCTGCGATTCACCATGAAGTCGCTGAGCGGCAAGGACGTCGATCTGGCCCAGTACAAGGGGAAGGTGCTGCTGATGGTGAACGTCGCCAGCAAATGCGGGAATACGCCGCAATACGCGCCGCTGGAGGAGCTGTACAACAAATACTCCAGCCAGGGTTTCGTGATCCTGGGATTTCCATCCAACGACTTCGGGCATCAGGAGCCCGGCACCGATTTGCAGATCAGCGAGTTCTGCACGAAGAACTATGGCGTGACCTTCGACATGTTCTCCAAGGTGGACGTAAAAGGTCCGAACCAGTGCGACCTATACAAGCTGCTTACGAGCCCCGAAACGGACAAGCCGTTCGCCGGCGATATCACCTGGAACTTCGAGAAATTCCTGATCGGCCGGGATGGCAGGATCGCGGCCCGGTTCAAACCCAGGACGCAGCCGCTGTCCCCGCAAGTCGTCGGCGCGATTGAAGCGGAATTGGCCCGGCAGCCTTGAATCAACCGGGTTAAATCTCCCCATCACCTCCCCGTCAGCCTGATCGCCCCGGCAGGCGATGACAAAATGTCAACGGCAAGGGCCGTTTAGCATCATTGTTGACGCCGGGAGGAATTTGGTAGTAAGATAATCGCCGTGCTGGAATTCCGATGGAACGATGCCAACCGGGAACACATCGGGAAGCACAACGTCACCGTGGCGGAAGTGGAATACGTCGTGCGTCACGCGCGGCGACCGTATCCCCAGAAGCGGGAGAACCGCAAGTTTTATGTCGCGGGCCAGACCCCCGGCGGCACCTATATTCAAGTTGTTTTCGTCATTGATCCGCCGCCCATGATTTACGTCATTCATGCCCGCCCGCTGGAAGACAACGAAATGCGGGTTTTCCGCAGGAGGATTCGATGAAGCGAGCAAAGCCCTATGAGCAGATGACCGCCGCCGAATTGGCCGAGGCGACGAAACAGTACGATGCATTGGTGATCGACAAGACGCGGCCGCTAAATCGGCAAGAGCGGAGATTGTGGGAGCGAGCGAAGCGTGGCCGCGGGCGGCCGAAGATTGGCAAGGGGGCCAGAAAAATCAGCATTTCCCTGGAAGGCGATTTGCTCCACAAGGCCGACGCATTGGCGAGAAAAAAGGGCATGAAGCGCTCGGAGTTGATCGCTGGTTTTGTGGCCGCCGGACTTAAACGCAAGGCGGTTTGACGCGATTTTTAGGGCCTGGTTTCCACGCCCATCGCATCGCGAAGCAATTGGCGAACCCGCGCCGCGCCTATTTCGCGCTTGCCGAATCCGGGAACTGCCCCCGCCGTCACGGCCGCCGCTTGCGCGTCCGCGTGATTGCTGATCAGCATCATCCGCACCCCCGGATATCGCCGCTTCAGCACGCGGATCATCTCCACGCCCGTGCCCGGGTCGAAGCCAAAGTCCAGCTCGCGATTGAACAGGATCAGGTCAACCCCCTGCTTCAGCGCTTGCTCAAGCCCCGCATTCTCATCAGCCGAGCTGAGCGTAACATCCTCCACGGCCGATTTGACGGCCATGCGGAGATACGTGCTGTCCGGCCCGCAATGGCCCACGAGAAGAACTTTGCTCACACCCGCACTCCAAATAGAAGCGCACAATTCTCGAACCTTGCATTTGTTTAGCCGCCGCGGCCTCGCGGCGGAATTTCGAGCGCGGTTCGAGAATCACGGACGCCGATTCAGCCTTGCACATCCGGCACATCGCTGCCAGGCGGCATTTCCGCCTCCGGGGGCGGCTCAACCAAATCCTGCGCCACCCGGCTCAGGAAAAACTGCAATTCATTCTCCGCGATCGGACCGGGAATCGGATCGCGCAGATCATATTGATGGCTGTGGTCCTCGGAACTGTCCTCGCCGCGCTTTTCCCCCTCGGTGATGATGTGGTGCTCGAAGGTCACGCAGTCCTCATGGCTCTGCATGATGACCAGCTCGCCCCACCGCCAGGCAAGATGAATCCGCAGCGAAAGCTGATTCCCCCAGGTGCTGACTCGATGCGTGATGCCGTACTTGGCCAGGAATTTCACCAGGTCATCGACCGCCGGAAAAACGGCCCGGTTGAGGAATTCCGCGTAGTTCTGGTTGTAGTCCCCCAGCCGCTCGACCGCCTCGTGCTCGGCGGCAAGCTTTTCCGGCGCCACCTCGCGAAACGGCGTGACCCGGCTCAGCCACCATTTTACAAACGACTTGTCGATCATGGTTGAAGAATAGCAGGGCGGCGCTATTCCTTCACCTCGTATTCGGCGTCGATGACATCCTCGTCCTTCTTGGCCTCGCCGGTGGTGCCGCCATCGGTGCTGGCCTCCGGCGCCGCACCGGGCGCGCCGGCAGGATGCTGCGCCGTCGCCTTGTAAATCTCCTCGCCCAGTTTCAGGCTCGCCTGTTGCAGCGCTTCCATCGTTTTCTTGATGCGATCGCCATCGTCGCTCTTGATCGCGTCCTTGAGACTGTTCAGGGCGCTTTCAATGTTCCCGCGAACATCAGCCGACACCTTGTCGCCATGCTCGCGCAGCGATTTTTCGGTCTCGTAGGCGAACGATTCCGCGCGGTTCTTCACGTCGATCACCTCGCGGCGTTTCTTGTCCTCGGCGGCGTGCTGCTCGGCATCACGCTTCATCTTCTCGATTTCTTCCTTGCTCAGCCCGCCGGCATTTTGCACCGTAATCTTGCTTTCCTTGCCCGTGGCCTTGTCCTTGGCGGAAACGGAAAGGATGCCGTTGACGTCGATGTTGAACGTGACCTCGATCTGCGGGACTCCCCGCGGAGACGGGGGAATCCCTTCCAGATTGAACGTTCCCAGCAGCCGATTGTCGCGAGCGAATTCACGCTCCCCTTGCAGGACGTTGATCGTGACGGCGCTTTGATTGTCCGCCGCCGTCGAGAACGTCTCCGCCTTGCTCGTGGGAATCGTCGTGTTCCGCGGAATCAGCACCGTCATCACTCCGCCCAGGGTTTCGACGCCCAATGAAAGCGGCGTGGCGTCGAGAACCAGGATGTCCTTGACGTCGCCGGTGGCGATCGCGCCTTGAATCGCCGCGCCCACCGCGACCACTTCGTCCGGGTTGACGCTCTTGTTCGGTTCCTTGCCGCCGAACAGTTCCTTGACCAGCCGCTGAACCATCGGCACGCGCGTCGAGCCGCCCACCAACACCACTTCGTCGATCTGAGCCGGCTTCAACTGCGCGTCGCTCAACGCGTCGATCACCGGCTTGCGGCACTTCTCCACCAGCGGGCCGATCAATTGCTCCAGCTTGGTGCGGGTGATCGTGATTTGCAGGTGCTTGGGGCCGTTCTGGTCCGCCGTGATGAACGGCAGGTTCACCGTCGTTTCCATCGCGCCCGACAGTTCGATCTTGGCCTTCTCCGCCGCCTCCTTCAGCCGCTGCAGCGCCATGGCGTCATTGCGAAGATCAATCCCTTCGGTGCGCTTGAATTCGTCGGCCAGGTAGTTGATCAGGACCTGGTCGAAATCATCGCCGCCGAGATGGGTGTCGCCGTTGATGCTGAGAACTTCGAAGACACCGTCGCCGACGTCCAGAACCGAAACGTCGAACGTTCCGCCGCCGAGGTCGAACACGCAGATTTTCTCGTTCTTCTTCTTGTCCAGCCCGTACGCCAGCGCCGCCGCGGTCGGTTCGGGAAGCACGCGCAGGACCTTCAAGCCGGCGATTTCCCCGGCGTCCTTCGTGGCCTTCCGCTGCGCGTCATTGAAATAGGCTGGAACCGTGATCACCGCTTCGGCGACCTTTTCGCCCAGATAATCCTCCGCGGTTTTCTTCAGGTCTCCCAGCACCATCGCGCTGATCGCCTCGGGGGTATATTTCTTGCCGCGAATCTCCACCTGCACCAACTCTTGCGGCGCCCCCAAAACGGTATAGGGCACCATCTTCTCTTCCGAGCTGACCTCGCTGTGACGCCGGCCCATGAATCGCTTGATGCTGAAAACCGTATTCTTGGGGTTGGTGACCTGTTGATGTTTGGCGTTTTGCCCAACGATGCGCTCGCCCTTGTCGGTAAACGCGACCACCGAGGGCGTCAGCCGACTGCCTTGTGCGTTAACCAGTACCTTCGGCTGATCGCCTTCCATGATGGCGACCACGCTGTTGGTTGTTCCCAGATCGATGCCGATGATTTTTGCCATAAAATTTCACTCCATAACAAGTCCGTGAAACCTAAGAGACTTGGCAAAGCCCGTGCCAAGATAGGGCGAGGGAATCGCGGTTGCATCTACTTGAAAATAATTGAGTTATGGCAGAAATGGTCAGGGCTTGGCTCGCGCACAATCAATCCTCTGGATGCCAAATCGACAGTTGTCGGGCGGCTCCTGCCGTTTCGGCAAGGCCCTAGTGCCGCCGTTTTCGGCGGGCCAGCAGGCTCAACCCGCCGATCGAGACCAATGCCATCGCGGCCGGCTCCGGAACCTGTGTGATGATGACAGCCGTCCCGGTGTCCCCGGCGTCCGCGCCTCCCAAGTCGGTGTATTCCACGCTGATGGCCAGATAGTTGTCGTCGCTCAGCGCGTTCTTGAAATAATCGTTCTCGTTTTGGAGGCTGTTCAGCAAGAAGTCGTCGATCTCCACTGGCTGACCGCCAATGTTGAGCTGATCTCCCACCGCCAGGACCACCGTCGGGCTTGCCGCCCCCACTTGCCAATCCAGCAGCGCTTTCTTTTCGCTGCTCGGAGACGTGCCGATCTCCGCGTTGAAGACGGTCGTCCCATTGGCATTGATTTGCGGCACCCAGGGCGTGGCTCCGCTGGGATCTTGCAGCGCTTCGATCTCCAGACTACTCGCACTCGGATCCAGCGCGATATCCGTGGCCGGATGGGCCGCGGCCTGCAACGAACCCGCGACCGAAGCTATGACCGACGCCTGAGGATTACCGGTTCCGGCGTTCCCATACTGGATCGTATCGCCGGCGACAGTATCGGGAATGTACACCGCGATTTGCCCGTTGGGCGTAATCTCGCCGACAGGAGGACTCAGAGGACTCGACCCGGGAGTGAACTCATTAACCGCGACCGGCTGCGGTGCGCCCCCTCCAGCAGGGACGTATTCCACGTTCTCCTTGCCGCTGCCCGAGCCGTTCACCACGATCACCGCGCCGGTGCTGCTGGAGTAGCCGATCAGCGGATCAAATGACACGGGAGCTGGTGACCCGGTGATTTGGGTTGGAACTCCTCCGCTGGCGGGGATGGTGAATATGGCGCGGTTTGTCCCGGTGTTTAATACCGAGGCCGAAGTATTGTTGGACCCCAATCCCACGCGCGAGCCCGGATCCGAAATAGTCGCTCCGCCGCCGCTCGTCAGCACCGTTGTCAGCGATGACGTATCGCCGCGAACCAGCGATTGCTTGGCAGAGACGACGGCCGGAAACAAAACCTGGCCCGAGCCGTTGACCTGCATTTCCAGCGTTCCCGCGCCGCTGTCAGTTCCGTCGTTTCCGACCTTGCTGTAGCCTTTGCCGTCGCCTTCGAATGCAACATCGCCGAGCGATGTGATGCTCGCATTGTCGTCCCACTGAAGGATGCCGGCCTGGTCGCTGGGATTCACAGCCGCGAAAGTCAGCCGCGTTCCTCCCGATGGATTGCTTGTCAAAGCCAGATTATCGAAGGATTCGAATAGCTGATTCGCCCCCAGCCCGCTGACGGCTGTGGGTGTGCTGGCTTCAAGCACCGTCTGGCTGTTCCAGGTGTTGCCTGCCGCGGGCGTGGAATAAATGACGATCGCGTTGCCCGAGGTATTCAGTTGGGCCACCATGCCGACAACGCCGCCGTCCCCCACCACGACTTGCCCGGCAACTCCGAATTGGTCCCCCGCGATCGAGTCGCCCTGATTGATGACCGTGTAGAATTGAAGCGACGGCGACGCAACTGCGATGGCCGACGTTCCGAAGACGCCCGCCAGAATCCATTTAATGCGCATAAACCCTCCGTCCGACCTGTGCCGATTTCCTAGGTAATGAAGATCAGTTTAACCGGAGAGAATCAGTTTTCAATGAAAGAATGGAGATATTTTCGCAAATCGGGACGCATTTTGTCGCGAATGAGGATGCTTCGAGGTAAAAGACCCTTTCGGGGCTATATTTTAGATGCCCAAGCCGGTATTTAAGGAGTCGCGCATTTCTTAAGATAATAACGCATTAGCCAAACGGCCGCGTCAATGATATTGGTTGGTTGTTTGGTCGGGTTTGGTGAATGCTCGCTGGCCGAATTCAGCCATTAGGCAGGGCTTGATGTTTCAAGCGAAGCAGCGCGTCGGAGAATACGTGCTTGAGGAGCTTGTAGGCCAGAACGCCTACGCCCAGCAGTGGCGCGCGCACCACCACATGTGGTCCGACCAGGAGGCGATGGTCAAAATTCCCACCGATCCGCAATATGTCAACAATCTCCGCCAGGAGGGAATTAAGGTTCACCGCCTCGTGCATCCCAACATCGTTCGCCCCATCGGATTCGATCCCAACGCCGAGCCGCCCTACCTCATCACCGAATATGTCAAAGGCGAATCCCTCCGCGCCTGGATTGCCGGCAAACGCTTGACCGTCGCTCAGTCGGTGAACATTCTGCGACAGGTCCTCGAAGCCCTTCAATATGGACACGAGCAGCAGGTCGTTCACGGCGACATCAAGCCGGAAAATATTCTTCTCGAAGCCTCGGCCGTCGAGGCCAATTTCGCCGCCAGTGGTTCCGTGAAGGTGACGGATTTCGGAGTCGGCCTGGCAGCCGCCGCCACGCTCACCCGCGATGCCGCCGCCCGCGCCCAGCCGAAGGGCAGTTCCCTTGCTTACATCGCCCCCGAGCAACGCGAGGGCGCGCCCCCCGACGTTAAATCCGACATCTACGCCGTCGGCGTCGTGCTCTTCGAGATGCTCACCGGCGAGCGGCCCGGCGGCGCCGAGCTGCCCAGTGAATTAAACCCCCAGGTGCCCCTCTGGCTGGACGATGTCTTTCGAAAATCCTACGCCCGGCGCGAACGGCGATTTGATTCCGCTAGGGCATTTCTCGATGCGATGGCTTCGCCCAGCGCGGCGATTTCCCCGCCCCGAAGCGCCCCCGAAGCCCCCGCGACTCCGCCGCAATCCACTGCAATCAAACTTCGCATGGAGCCCGCGTCAGTTCCCGCCTCCGCCCCCCCTGAACAGGATTCCCATGGCAATGATATCCCTCTGGCTCGCGAGATTGATGTCTCCCCTCCCCCCGATTCCCCGATCGAGCCCCCCCCGGACGATGCCGGCGGCGTTGCCCTGGAGCAGCAAGGCGATGAGCAGTCTCCGGCCGACGAGGATCAATTCAAGGAAGAGCAGCAGGCCGCCGGCGCGGATACCGCCGTCTTGCCCGAGGAGCAGGTCGGCGGCGAGCCCATCCTTCCCGCCATTTCACGAGTCGCCTCCCCCGCCGATCTCGAGGCGATTTTTGACGAACTGAACAAAAGGCAGGTTCGCACCGCCGAAGATTTGAAAGCGGCCCTCAAAGGCTATTTCGAATTGCGAGACCTGGACACCGGCGAATCGGCCAATATTCGCCTTCGCGTGATGAAATGGGCTGCCGCCCTTGCCGGTGGACAATCCGAATTGGACGATCAGATTCTGCTGATCAACGCCGCCGCAAGGCCGTTGTATGTCGTGAAATTCCTGTTCCGCTCGACCCGCGGCGATGAGCCGGAGCGATCCCAAACCCTCGAGCATCCCATCGCGGACAAAGCCTCCGCCGTGCTGCACGCGGCCGACTATCGGTTGATCGCTCATTTCTCCGCGACCGTCCTGAACGAAAAAATCCTCGAATCCATCGCCAGCCAGGCCCTGCGCTCGGCCATCATGAACCTGACCCGCGAGGCGCACCGCGAGTTCTTCGGCCGCATTCAACGCGAGGACTTGCTCATCTTCCGCGCCAACGTCATCAGCGCCGCCTATCGCTTCGAGCAGCGTAAGTTTCGCGCCTTCATGGTCGGCAACGCCCTGAGCGTCGTGTCGGCCGGCGAGCCGTTCACCAGAATCCGTCAAGAGCCGACCAAACGCGCCGCCGTCCTGCTCAACGGCGAGCAGATCTTCCAGGGAATCAAGGAACTGCGCCGCGCCTTGGATGACGCCCAGTGGGAATCCAAAGCCGCCGTGATTCTCGGCGCCTTCCGAGGAAAGCTCGCCGCGGCTTATGTCGTCGAAGCCAGGCAGCAATTCAAATCCTTTGGCTGGCTGGAAAGCCTGGAGTTTTCCGCCAAGGCCGGGCAACTCGTTCCCGGACACGAAGACGCTCTGGCGCATGCGGCGCTGGTTCGCAAACGCATGGCCCAGTTGCAGCTCTTCCCGGGAACGCTCATCGCCGTCGCGCTAATTGCCTTGGCCGTCCTCCCGTCACTACGGGCCACCAACCCCTTGGCCATGAAGCCGTTTTTGATCCAATTCGTCCAGCACCCGCTTCTCTTTGCCGGAATCGCCGCATGGATCGCCGCCCTCTGGTCCAAAACGGTTCTGAAATCCCGCATGTCCCGCACCGATTTCGCGTTTTATCAGGCCGCCGTCTTTCCGTTGCTCGTCGCCCTGGTCGTGGCCTGTGCGCCGGCGAAGTTTGCCGACATCACCTCCGACGCCATCTGCGGCGCATTGCTGATCCTGGTCATCGTCGCCGACGTGCTCGTATTCAAAAAACTCCGCAAACATCTGTTTCGCAGGCAGGATGTTTCGGACTTGGTCGGTGACTCTCTGGGCGTGCTGTCGCGGATTCAATCCATGCTGGAGGAGGACTGGGATAAACTCCGGGCCCATTACCTCGAACTTGGACCGCTCTTCAGCTTCACCACCGTTCATTCCGTCGGCGCCGTGCCCGACCTTTTCGGCTCCGAGCAGCCGCCGAGCGACGATACCGCCGCTTCACCCGGCGAAACCTGGACGCCCCGCTCCTCTTCCAGCGAGGACCTGGTCACGGGCAATGCCGAAGTGGACCAACTCGTCGGCCAAATGAACAGCCGCATCTCCGCCAACCTGCGAACCCTTGCTCCCGTCGCGCGCATGCTGCTGACGATCTTCGGCGAATATTCAAAATCGGTCTCCAATCGCCAGATCGGCATGATGCAGGCCAATGCCGCCAAGCTCGAGCAGAAGGGAAAGGACCTGGCGGCGAAGCTCGCCGATTTCGATCGCCTCTGCCGCGCCCCGTTGTCGCTTGGCTCGTCGGAGAACGCCGAGTTGCTCCAGGAGATGAGTTCCCGCCTCGCCCAGCGCAGCGAGGACTCCGACGTCAGGATCCTTAAATCCCTGGCCGATCGGGCCAAGAATTTCCGCGAAGATCAGGCCGGCGCCACCGCCGACATTGAATCACTGGCCCCCGAGGTCGAGGCCGCCATCGAGCGCATGAAAAAAGGCTAACTGGAAGCGCACAATTCTCGAACCCCCACACCGTTTAGCCGCGACCCGAAGGGGAGCGCGTTCTCTTTGATGTTCGAGAATCGCGAGCGCCCCTTCACACCGTTTTCCCGCCGGATTTGCCGAACAATTTGAATCCGGCGTAACCCCCGCATACCCTTTGCCGGATGAGTAGTGCAACCCAGGCCTCGGCGAATTTGCCGCCGCCGACTAATCTCACCGCCGCCGCGGCAGCCGCGCTCGCGCCCGCCAAGGCGAGCGAATACAACCGCCTCAACCTCGATTTCCGCCGGCCCATGCCCCGCCCAAACGTCAAGGGCATCGTCGTTGATTTCCACACCCACCTCATCGCCGCGCGCCACGCCAAACCCTGGTTCCAAACCGCCGATCATTTCGGCTTTGACGCCTACGTCACCATGTCCCCCCTGGAAGAGGTCCTCGGCCTTCAACGCGACTGGCCGGGGAGGATCCAGTTCATCGCCGTTCCGGCTTGGCAGAATCCGTCCATTGACGACTGGCTGCGCCGCCTGGAAATGTTCTACAACCTCGGCAGCCGCATCATCAAATTCCACATGGCACCCAGCACCATGGCGACGCGGCACATTCGCCTTGATTCGCCCGTTCTTCGACCGGTGCTGAAGGAGGCGGCGGCGCGGGGAATGATCCTCATGAGCCACGTCGGCGATCCCGATACCTGGTACGCCGGCAAATACTCCGATACCGCAAAATACGGAACGCGAGATGAGCACTATCGCATGTGGGAGGGCGTGCTGGAAGAATACAAGGACCGCCCCTGGCTGGGCGCGCACATGGGCGGCAATCCGGAAAACCTCCCCCGGCTTCAGGCGTTGCTTGATCGCTTTCCCAATCTTTACCTCGACAACAGCGCCACCCGCTGGATGGTGCGGGAACTCAGCGCCCGCCGCGATGCCGCCCGAGAATTCCTCATCCGCAACGCCGACCGAATTCTCTTCGGAACGGACCAGGTCAGCGGCGACGACCGCGGCTTCGATTTTCTCGCCAGTCGATGCTGGGCCCATCGCAAGCTCTGGGAAACCGCCTATACCGGCCCAAGCCCCATCTTCGACCCGGATTTGAAAGAAGACGAGCAGCCAACGCTTCGCGGCCTAGCCCTGCCCGACGAAGTGTTGCAGAAAATCTACCACGACAACGCCGTCAAGCTCCTCGCCCGCGCCAACGCAGCATTTGATTTTTAGTTTAGCCGCGACCCGAAGGGGAGCGCGTTCTTCGGATGTTCGAGAATCGCGGCTCACCGCTCCTTCCACCGCCGAATCTCCGGCGGATCGGTCGGAGGGTCCAGATACAAATTCCGCTCCAGAAACTCGTCGATGACCACGTCGGGCTTTTCACGCTCGATCGCCTTCGGATCCATCTCGTAATTGAACGACCAGAACACCCGATTGAAATTCGGCCCGAGCATCGGCGCCAGGGCAATCGCAAATGAATCGTGGTAAAAAACCAGCCGCGGCAACGTCGGGTCGTTCAAATCCGTTACGCAAATCCCCTTCGGATCCATCGCCCCCGGCGGAACCTCGAACGGGACTTTTCGCCTCAGGATCAGCCACTCATCCGGATATTGATCCGGCATGTCCATCATCCGCGCCAAATCGCCTTCCACCACCGGCGCTTTTCCCGGGACAAAATTGCCGCGCGGCTGCGGCACGATTTTCCAGTCGGGCAGCAGATATTTAACGGCATCCATCATCGCCCGGTATGCCACATACGCGCCCTCATCGTTCCAGTGCGTATCCGTTTTGAAGTAGAGCCGCCCGGATTTTTTCGCCGCCATCAGCGCCGGACGCAGGTCCAGCAAATGAACCGGGGAATGCGCGCGGCCAAGACGCTCGACGAGCTGGTCCAGGCGGGACGGCGGCCGGATCGGAGAAACTTCATCCGGCAGATATTCCCGATAGATCGTTTCTTTATTCGGCGCAATCACCACCAGCATGGGAATGCCGCGGGCCGCCAGCCATTTCGCGCGCTGCTCCAAGAAATGTTGCCACCCATCCAGATCGTCTTCGCTGAATGGATTGAGACCGCGAAAGGCGATGAAGTTCACGTCCCCGTCCGGCCGAAGAAACAGCCAGCCGTCCCGCCCCACGAGCACCCGTCCGTCGGTGTCCGCCCCCAGCCCACGGAACCTCGTCAGCGCCACGCCCCGGATCAGCGTGTTGCGGAACCCGAAATGGTCGCGATAAAAATTCAGCCAGCGGTCGCTGTAGAGCTTCGCCTCCGTGAAATTCCGCGGCACGGGCGGTCGCTCCGCCAGCCGCCGGTTTTCATTCGATTCCCCGCTGGGATCCCACTTCCGCCATGCTCCCACCACCGGCACGAACAACGCGGCGATGAAAACCATCGCCAGAATCCGCTTCAATACGCATCGATAAACGGGATGCTCCGGCTCCGCCGTGACCTGCGTTTGCGGCGCGGTTGTTCTCTCTCCCGCTAGCGTCATATTCGTGCCCTACGGCAGCTTTTGATCGCGGATGTCCTCGGAGTCCGGCGGAACCGGCGCGTACAGCAGTCGCTCCAGGAATTCATCCACCACCACATCGGGCTTGGCCTTCAGCGCCAGCTCGCCATCCAGAGTGTTGGTCCACAGCCAGTTCACCCGGCTGAAATTCGGCCCGAGGAATTTGCCCAGGTATCTCGTAAATGAATCATGATACATGAACAGCGACGGCGCCTTCGGGTCCGGCCCGTGCGTCACGACCATGCCGTTGTCCGGCGACGTGATGGCCGGAAACGGTTCGCGCCGCACCAGTTCCGGCCAATCCTCGTTGTATTCGTAATACAAATCCATGTACCGCGCCAGGTCGCCCGACCGGCGCGTCGTGCGGGGGGAAAAATCGCTCATCGGCTGCGCAGCGAGCTTTCGCCCCGGCAGCACGCTCTGGATCGCGTCCAGAATGACCGGATACGCCGCAAACGCGCCGTAATCATTCCAATGCGTGTCCGTCTGGAAATAGATTCGATGATGTTTCTTGGCTTCGAGCAACGCCGGTCGAAGATCGATCAGCCGCACGGGCGAATGCGTTTCGCGCAGGCGATCGATGAGTTGATCCAGCCGCGTCTTCGGTCCCACCCGCGAGAATCGCTCCGGCATCATCTCGGCATAGATGCTCTGTTTATCCGGCGGGATGATGACGATGAAAGGAAATCCATGCTCCGTGAAGAACTTATTCCGCTTTTCCAGCAACTGCTGCCACTCGTCCAGCTCGCTTGGGGAAAAGGGATCGAGATTGCGCTCGGCCAGGAAACCATCGCGGATCGACACCGGATAGAACAGCCATCCATCCCTCCCGATGATGATGTTCGTGCTCAGGTCCATCCCCAATCCGCCGTGATATCGCCCCAGCGCCAGCCCTCGGATCAGCGTGTTGCGGAACCCGAAGTGGTCCCGATAGAACCCCATGAACAGGTCGGAGAACATCCTCACCTGCTGAAAGTTTTTGGGCATCCCGGGAAACTTGGCCAGGGCCCGGTTCTCGCTCGATGCAACCGGGTCCCAATGCAAACCGGCTCCCACGAACGGCAGGAACAGAGCGGCCGCAAAAAACACCGCACCCACCACGCGAGCCCGATGACGCGGCCCGCGCGCCGACCCGCCCCGCTCGATTTGCCGTGGCGGCGTCGCCGCTATGGTGGTTGCCCAGGCCATGAACGCTCAAAAACGAAAATAGATGAAGGGATTGTAGGTTCCCGCGGCCGACAGGGCCGTGGATGCCAGGAAAATCGCCACCATCGCCGCGAACTCGCCCACCCCCGCCGCCAGATCCACCAGCCACAGCCGTCCCCCACGCGCCGCCGCCCCGGCCCGATCCAGCGCGGCGCCCGCCCAGGATGCCAGCGGCAAGCTGCCCAGCGCGCCGACTGCGACGGCGATCACCAGGGTCCGGCTCACGCACTGGCTCAGCGTGAAGAACGCCGAGGCGCTTCCTCCGATGAACGCCATCCGCATCAGGAATTCACTTGCCCCGGTGAACGTATTGGACCGGAAGAAGACCCATCCCACCATCACCACCAGCAGAACGTAAACATGCTGGAGAATTGGCCGCCGCTCCAGCCATTTGCGCAATCCCACCCGCTCGATGATCAGGAACGCGCCGTGGAACAGTCCCCAGACCACAAATGTCCACATCGCCCCGTGCCACAGCCCGCAAAGGAAAAACACGATGAGGAGATTCAAATAGACCCGCCACTTCGGCACGCGGTTTCCGCCCAGCGGGATGTACAGATAATCGCGGAACCAGCTTGAAAGCGTCATGTGCCAGCGATGCCAGAAGTCGGTGATGCTCGAAGCGATGTAGGGATAATTGAAGTTTTCCGGAAACGTGAAGCCGAACATCCTTCCCAGCCCGATCGCCATGTCGGAATAGCCGGAGAAATCGAAATAAATCTGTAGCGTGTAGCAGACCACCCCCAGCCAGGCCACCGCCGGCGTCATAAGCGTCGGGCGAATGGTGAAGATGGTGTCGGCGGTCTGGGCGACGGTGTTGGCGATCAGCATCTTCTTGCCGAAGCCGATGATGAATCGCCTCACTCCCTCGGCGAAGAGGTCCCACGAATGCCGCCGCCCACGCTGGCCGCCGATCGCGAATTGATCGCAGATCGTCTTGTACCGGATGATCGGCCCGGCGATCAATTGCGGGAAGAGCATGATGTACAGCCCGAAGCTGCTCAGCCGCCTCATCGGTTTCACTTCCTGCCGCCAGCAGTCCGTGATGTACGACAGCGCGTGGAAGGTGAAAAACGAGATCCCCAGCGGAAGATGAATCTTGGGCAATGGCAGCCGCGGCACGTGAACGGCCGCCAGCAGAACATTCAGATTTGCCACCAGAAACGCGCAGTATTTGAACGTCGAAAGCAAAACGAGATTGGCGATCACCCCCGTCACGATCGCGCCCCAGGGCCGCTGGCCCTCCCCCGCCTTTTCGATCCATCGCCCGATGAAAAAATTGATGCCCACCGACCCCAGGACGACAAACGTCGACCACCCCTCGCCCAGCGCGTAAAAAAGAACGCTCGCCCCCAGCAGGACAAAATTCTTCCCCGCTCGCGGCGTGAAATAATAGACGGCCAAAACGACCGGCAAAAACAGGAATAGGAAGCACGGGTCCGTGAAAAGCATAGGGCCGCGCCACTATACGCCGGGCAATTCCCTTCGACAACCGCCGCTCATTCCAGCGTGGCCACCACGTCGTACATCTTGCCCGCGCGATAGATTTGCAGGCTCTGCACCGGGTTCTTTCCGCCGTTGGTCTGGAAATGATGTCCGTACTGATCGTAGAAAAGCTCGAAATTCAAAGCCTCATCCGAATTCTTCGGGAAGTTCGGCACGTTCAAGACGTAGGCCTGATTGACCCATACTTCCACGTTCTTCCAATCCGAATCGGAAAGGTTGGCCAGGTTGAACTTGCGAGCCATGAGGTTGTAATCCGCCCGCGCGATTGCCTTCGGATCCTTCGGAGCATTGGCCGGGTAGGATCGCTTGGCCGAATCGGCCGCCAGTTCGGTGGAACTCCTTCGCAAAGCCGGATCGGCGTTTGGCAACAGCGTCGGCCGCCCGTCGCCGGTGCAACCGGTCACCTGAAAAGCCATTGCCAGGGCCAGGAATCCGCCGCAGATGGTGATGCCATGTCTCATCGGGTCCTTTCGCAAAAAGGTCTGGAGTGGTTATCGGACGGAACGGCGGAAAAACTTGAAGGGATGTGGGCAGTGGCGTGGATTATGGGTCCGCGAGCCGCTTCATTTCAAAGTCTAATTGAACCGCAGAGTGCGCCGAGGGCCTGGCGCGGGCTTCGCCCGCAACCCAAATAATTAGGCATTGCTCGTTAAGGTACGGTGCGTGTTGCGAAGCACTTACCGTCCTA
>Ga0187864_10000879_pt1 | contig 31787 bp, 24 predicted proteins | sample June2016WEW_11_4_FD_132985 | JGI IMG/M metagenome (GOLD analysis project Ga0187864, IMG submission 132985) | Peatland microbial communities from SPRUCE experiment site at the Marcell Experimental Forest, Minnesota, USA - June2016WEW_11_40 | ecosystem: Environmental > Terrestrial > Soil >...
ACGTTTGACCGTCATGAGACAACCTAGCCGAGCAACGTCGCCAAACGACGCAAGGAACCCCTCTCCCGGCCCGCGACGGCGGATGAAAGAGCCGCCGCGGCTCACCCTTTCCCCTGGGAGCGGACTTCTTGTCCCTGTTTTTGTGGATTGGGAACAATCCACGAAAGATGGCGGCCCCGCTCCCGCACGACAGGCAAAAATCGACGAACGATCCGGGAATGTTATAGAAAACAAAGGACAGTTGTGGGAACCGGCAGGAACTTGCCGGGAAGAAACGAACGCGACGGCGACCGGGCCATACGACAATTTGTCCTTTCCGGAGCTGCAAAACGGGGAGTAGCCATGTCCGCCCGGAAGCTGTTTGAAAGCCCCTTGAAACGCATTGAATTCGCTGAGCCTGGAGGACACGCCGAGCTGAGAGAGGAGAGCGAGTTTCCTTTTGCTTGTTTTCCCTGTGCTTCTTTTCACTTGACAGGCCCCAGTTTGTATGTTACTCAGACAGCGTATCTCGGTAGTTGTGTCCATTGGACAGGAGTTGTCGGAAACCTATGGACCTCTCCGGCGGTTAGTTGCCAGGACGAAGTGAAACGGAGAGGAGCATTCTCCTGCCTCGCCCCTGAGGGCGCCTCGACGTGCGTCCTACATGGGCGAGGCTGCTTCCTGCGTCGGTCGCAAGGTCAAAAGGGGGAGTTCTATGGAAAAACGGGGCATAGTGGCCTTAGGGCTTTCGTGTTTATTCGCGCTGCTCCTTTCCGGTTCGCTCCAGGGGCAGAGCACTAATGCAACGCTTAGCGGCACGGTGACCGATCCCACCGGTGCAGCCGTCCCGAACGTTCAATTGACCCTTACTTCGGCAGCCACAGGAACGGCAAACAAGACTGCCTCCGGACCTGACGGCCTTTACTCTTTCCCTAATCTGCGGCCTGGCATCTACGAACTGAAGGCGCACGCTTCCGGGTTCGGTGATTATGTGCAGACGGGGATTGAGTTGACCATGAATGCCATGGCGCGTCAGGACGTGAAGCTCAAGATGGGCACAGCCGTTCAAACCGTCGAGGTCAGAGCCAACGCCTCTCCCCTCAACACCGACGACGCGCAAGTGAAAGGAAGCGTTACCCCTGAAATCCTCAAGGAGTTACCGCTGGAAGTCTCCGGCACCATCCGCACGGCAGCCAACTTCGCCATCCTGATGCCTGGGGTGAGCACGGGAAGCGGCGGCAACGCTTTCGACGCGCGCATTAACGGCGGTTTGCAATCGGGCGACGAAGCGGTCCTGGACGGCGTGAGCCTGCAAGAAGGACTCATGAGCCAGAGCGGCATGGTTTCCATACAAACAGACTTCCCCACCTCGCCCGACATGGTCGGCGAATTGAGCGTGCTGACCTCGAGTTACGAACCACAGTATGGGTCCAGCCTCTCGGGGCAGATTATCCTGGAAACCAAATCGGGCACCAGTCAATACCATGGCGCCGCGTTCGAGTACCTGCGCAATACGGTGCTCAACGCGCGACAGTTCGGAGTCGACCAGCGCCCCGCCAACCTGCAGAACGAATTTGGCGTAGGTTTCGGCGGGCCGGTTTGGATCCCCCACCTGTTCCCCAAGAGCCGCAAGACGTTCTTCTATTTAAATCTGGAGGGCTATCGCACCGGCGGCGCGCTGGAGCGTCCCATCCTGAGTGTGCCCACCATGCAGGAGCGAGCGGGCGACTTCAGCGACTGGGTGGACTCGAACGGCAACTTGATTCCAGTTTACGATCCGGACACGCTGCGCGCGAATCCCAACTTCAACTCTAACGAAGACGTGGGACCCAATAACCTGCCCTTCCTCCGCAATCAGTTCATGGGCTGCGGAGGCAATTCTCCCAATGTGATCTGCGCCTCCGACCCGCGGCTGGCCAATTCGCTGGCGCCGGCCTGGTTCAAGTACCTGCCACCCCCGAATCGGTCGGGAATCCTCAATAACTATGTCGTGCCGAAACCCCGCCCCGAGGAATTGCTTTTCCACACCAATTACCTCGACCTGCGGTTGGATCAGTACATCCGCAATTCCGACCACATCTCGGCATCGATTTACTATCAAGGCGCGCATCCGAATGCACTCTCTACTCTGCCGGTTCAGATCAGCAACGAGAACGATGCGGCGCCCGAATACGCCTTCGTCGATCGCTTGAACTGGGACCACACCTTCTCACCCACCCTGCTCAGCCACGCGGCCATCGGATACCACAATCGCATGGAAGGCTACGGATCACTCGACTATAAATATGCGAGCGATTTTCCTCAAATCCCCGGTGTCGCCAACCACAACTTCCCGCCGGTACTGAATCTTGGCCTGATTACCTTGGGAGATAATTATGGCGGTCCAAATATCAAGAATGTTACGGCCCGGCCGGATTTCACCGGCAACGACTTGATAACCTGGGTCAGGAACAAGCACACCATCAAGTTCGGCGGAGAGTATCGCTGGCTGGCTGAGAACAACCGTGGCAATTACAACAGTTTTGCTTCGCCCGCCGGAAATTTCTCCTTCGGCTCCGGGGAGACGGGACTGGCAGGCATGATCAGCGGAAGCCCCATCGCGAGCTTCCTGCTTGGACAAGTGGACTACGGGTCTGCCACTTTCTTCTCCGTGGCTTCCAATTATCCGCGCGCGGCAGCCTACATTCTGCACGTGGGCGACACCTGGAAAGCCACCAAGAAGCTGAGCATCAACTACGGGCTGCGCTGGGATACGTTCACGCCTGCTCAGGAAAAACACGACGAGCAATCGTTCCTCGACCCGAACCGGCCGAATCCCGACGCTGGGGGATTGCCGGGCAGCCTGGTGTTCGCAGGCACGCGGTGGGGAAGCGCCAGTTTCGGCAGGCGCACACCGGAGTTGGTGTGGAAGAAGGGCTTCGCCCCACGTCTTGGAATTGCCTACACGGTGACGCCCAAGACCGTCGTTCGAACCGGCTACGGCATCTTCTACAGCCAGATGTTCTATCCCGGCTGGGGTGGCGGCATCGCTCAGGATGGCTTCTTTGCTGTTCCCGCCTTCGGTAGCTCGAACGATGGACTGAGCCCGGCTTTCCTGCTTCAGAACGGCTTCCCCCAGAACTTCACCCGCCCGCCCTTCATTGATCCGGGTTATCTGAACGGCCAGAACGGACCCCTCTACCGCCCCTTTGGCTCCAATCGCCGGCCGTATGCCCAGCAGTGGAATTTCACCATCGAGCGCCAACTCACCAGCAACTCCTACTTCAATGTCGCCTACGTCGGGAATAAGGGAACCCGGCTGCCTTCCCAGACGGTCCCGATCAACGCGGCGAATCCGAAGTACCTGTCGATGGGGCAGCAATTGAATGACGAATTCACAAGCGACGCACCGGTGGATGGCGTGGCTGAGCCGTATCCCGGCTGGTACAATCAGATGCAAGCTTGCGCCCCCAGTGTGGCCCAGGCTTTGGCGCCCTATCCCCAGTATTGCGGCTCGCTCTTCGGACTTACAGAGAACGCAGGGAACTCCACCTATCATGCTTTCCAGGCCAAGGTAGAGAAGCGCTTCTCAAGCGGACTCTGGTTGCTTACTTCGTACACAAATTCCAAAACCCTCGACGACACCGACAACACCCAGGTTACTAACACGGTGGGTTCGGTACATGGAGTCATCACCCCATTCCAACGGGAACGGAATAAGGCTCTGGCTGTAGACGACACCCCACAGGTGCTCTCGGTGTCGCTCGTATATGACCTCCCGTTTGGAAAGGAAAAGCGGTGGGGAAAGAACCTGCCCGGATACTTGAACGCATTTGTGGGGGGGTGGTCGATCAGCAGCGTCCTCCGGGCTGCCACCGGGGTTCCGTTCTTTTTCCGATCTGGCTATTGCAATCTGCCGGGCGAGTTTGTGGAGTCCTGCATCCCCGGCGTCCTGCCTGGGCAAAGCCCGTGGGCGCAGAGCAAGAGCAACTTCAACCCCAACCTCCCGCTCTTCAACGAGAACTCTTTCGAGAATTACAACAACTTCAACTTCTACGCCGGAGTGGGCCCACGCATTTCCAACTACCGGGGCTTCGGCTACCATAACCACGACGTGGGATTGATTAAGGACATCAAGCTCAGTGAGCGGGTGACCATGCAATTGCGCGGAGAGTTCTTCAATATCTGGAACTGGCACACGTTCAACTGCTCAACCCAATGCTTCGGGAGCGGTGCCTTCGATACCGGCGTAGGCGACACACTCTTCGGCCTCTGGAACGGCTCCGTGACCGATCCCAGGAACGTGCAGCTTGTAGGACGAATCACTTTCTAACTCGCAGCCGCTTTGACACTTCTCCGGGAGCTGGCCTACGCAAGGCGGCCCAGCGCCCTTTTTGGCCCCGGCCTGGGTCAAGCACCTCCGTTCAATCCCTTCTCGATTCTGAGGCGCCCGGCGCCTTGATCAGGGTTCGACCTCAACGGAGCGGAGTAGATCCTGGGCTCTCCTGGCACGTTCCTGCTTGATCTGTTCAAACCGCTTGGCCTGTTCGTCCGCCTTGGGGCTTTTGGTCCTTTGGTACAGAACCATGAGATTCAGGTTCGCGAGATAACTGTCGGGGTTCAGTTTGAGGGCTCTCAGTAAAGCTTCTTCGGCCTGGGGATACTGCGCCTGCTTCAGATGGACTAAGCCCAGTTCAGCGTAAGCGTCGGCAAAGTCAGGGTGAACCTCGAGCGCCCTTTGCAGCTCACGAATGGCTTCCGCATAATCGCCTTTGCGATTGGCAATTCTGCCTAAATAGTAGTGGGCCCCGGCGGCGGTCTGCGGATTGTTGCTGATGGCCTTGAGAACCTCTTCTGCCTTTGCATTTTCGTAGCTGTTGAAATAAGCCGAAGCGAGCGCCAGTCGCCCGCGCGGGTCGTGAGGCTTCAGCTCGCAATATTTCTGGAAATAAGGAATTGATTCGCTCCCATTCTCGCGCTCCATGACCACCGCGCCCAGAGCGTAGTTGTAATAGGCGTTGCGGGGATCGAGCGTGACAGCTTTCTTCAGCGCCTGGTAGGCCTCTTCCGCCAGGTCCTGCTCAATGCAGACTATTCCCCAGAAGAAATGAATCGCTGCGTTGTTCGGCTCGAGCTCGCGCGCATGAGCCAGATATCCCAGGGCTCCTGTGTAATCCTTCTGTTCATCGGCTACGCGCGCTAGATTGAGCAGATTGGGAACCGAGCCCGGCTGGAGTTGCGCGGCGGCCTCGAGGGTCTGCCGCGCCTCCGCCAGCCTTCCCATGCTTTTATACAAGAGCCCCAGGCTTTGTAGAGAATCGAAAGAGGCAAGCTGCCGGGCCTTGAGCCCTTCCAAGAGCGTGGCGGCGAGCGCGTTGTTCTTCCGCTTCGAAAGAATGGGCAGGATGCTCGTGACGTCGGCTTCGGCCAGGTCGGTGCTGCCGAGCATTTGCTTGGCCGCTTGCTCAGCTTTCTCGTCTTGGCCAAGCCCGGCATTGTCGCCACACTTCACCGAAAGGGCTTGAGCGCGATTCTGCGCTTCAGCCGGAAGCTTGTTGAGGCGGTTGACGGACGCCGGATAGAGTCCTTTCTGCATTAAGAGCACCGCACTCTGGTAGTTTGCTTCCACTTGGTTCGGGGAGAAGCGAAGGAGCGAGTCGTAAACACCCAGCGCTTTATCGCGCGCGGCGACGTCTTTGGAGATGTGTTCCTGGTAGAGGCGGCCCAAATTCAGGTATGCGCCCTCCAAATCCGGCGCCAGCTTGATGGCCTTGCGGAAGTTGGCCTCCGCGGAAGCGAAGTCGCCCTCCTGGGCGTTGATGACCCCTTGAAGATTGTAGAGCCCGGCACGGTCCGGAGATTCGCGCCATGCCTGCGTCAGCACTGCTTGAGCGCTGGCGGTGTCCCCCGATTCAAGGAGTTGTTGGATGCGCTGAACGGTCTCCGGCGACTGCGCGGCCAGCCGAGCATTCCCGCTAGTCGTCAGCAGAGCCAGCAGGGCAAGCAGTGCAGGGGCTGCCAAGGTCTGGCTTGCAAATCGTGCTCTTCCCCACTGTCTTCTTACGCTATTCATGGCGGCGACGCGAGCTTCGCACTCCAAATCTTATACCTAAGTGAAAGAGACACAAGCGCTTTGATCGTTCGCGAAGACCTCGACGGTTTGAGGCCGCCGTCCTCTATCTTAAGGAGTAACGCGGTCGGTGGAGTGCCGCCTACGGCCGCGCTGCGCTGCCGGTGTGCCTAAGGACCCAGCGGAAAGACCGCAGACCTTGCTAAGCAGGTTTACGCTACTCTCCTATGATCATTGAGCAACAAGGCTTCTGGACGGGTTTGGGCTCCATCAATTCCGCGCGGGTGTAGTCGGGGTCGTAAAGACTCAACTGCCATTTCCCGTCTCGTCCGACCTTGGGTTGTTCGGCTTTATACCCTCGGCTCACCACTTCCTTGTAAGCCGCGTGGATGTCCGGAACCCCCAGCGCGAAGTGATGCATGACGCCGAGAGTGCGCGGCGAGGGATCGCGGACGTTTAACATATACTCGAGCCAATCGGTTCCGTCGGGTACGCGCATGTCCATCCAATCCACCCGGTCGTCCGTCATGCCGCCATACCAAATCGATTGAAAGCCCAGAAGATCCTTGTAGAAGTGGTCCGCCGCCCTCCGGTCCCGGACCGTAACCCCTACGTGAATCATGTGCTGTGAGATACGCGTGTCCGGAAGAAACTTACCAAAATTCCGGCTGTGCAGCGAGCCTTCGAGGTACTCGACGAATTCTACGGAGTGTCCGTCCGGATCTTTCACGGCAAAGCTCAGATTACCGGCCACTCCAGGCTTCAGTGTAGCGGGCACTTCCACTCCGTTTGCCGCCAGGTAGTCCCGTAGCGCGTGGATATCCGTGGTTTCGAAAGCAATGTGCGAAAGCCTGTCTTCGGTTGGAGTTTTCAGATCGGGAGTGAGCTCAATATACTGATGATCGTTCACCTTGAAAAAAGTCATGATGAGTTGGCCAGGCGCGCCGGCAAGATCGGCGACGGAAGTCTGTGCCACCTTCACCGAAAATGATTCTTGAAATCCCAGGGTGTGTGTGTAGAACTCACGAGCTGCGCTAAGGTTGTTCGTCTTGAGCCCGATGTGCGCGATCCCAATAATGGGTGGGCGATGCGCTGCGGGCTTCCCGGCCTCGACAAGCTCGGGCAACGACGCCACACAGGCGAGGGCAACCAATGCCAACAGCGCCGAGAGTGTTGCCCGGACGCAAAACTTGACAAGCGACTTTCGAGATCTCGCATCTTCCATCGTGTCCAGCCCTCCCTTACCCCGCATTTCGTCACCTTAACCAAATTCCCACGCCAGCGCAAACTTTTCTTCGGTCCTGAGGTCCTTTCACGCCCAACTCTCACCCCCCACGCCCCTGCGCTATGGACCGGCCTTTGCTTCGGGGGTATCATTCGCGTCTGCTCGGTCCGAGATTCAAAGGGGTAACCCGGCAAGATCCGGTGCCCGACTGCAAACAGGAGGAGCTTATGACGCCGTTTCTCTTAGAAGGTCAACATCGCCAGGATTTGAACCGAAGAGGCTTCCTTCAAACGACTTCACTCGCGTCGCTGGGTTTGGTGTTATCGGGCCGAAACCCATTGCCCGTCGACGCCGCAGCGACCCAACCCAGTGGCGGAGCGGCAGGCATCAAAACCGGCCGGGAAGGGGATTTGCCTTCGGGCGGCCATCCTATCAAACTCTTTTGCTGCGATTTGAACTGGGTGCGGCTCGACAATCCCGTTCGGGGAACGCCCCCAGCCGCGCCACAAGACTGGGCCTTTGTAAACCCGCAACAGTACTTCGACTGGCACCGGGAGTTTGGCGGCAACGTAATGTTCTGCCAGGCCTACACCTTTGGTGGCTACGCTTTCTATCCTACTAAACTCGGCCCGGTAGCCCCCGGGCCCGGCGCGAACCTGCTTCCGGAACTGTTCAAATTATCCCGACAGGCCCACCTGCCATTCCATTCGTACTTCTGTGTCGGGGCTGACTTGATCATGAGCAACATGCGGAACGCCTGGGTGGTTCCCACCAGCCGTAATTATGGCTGGTGGGGCTTCCTGGCGCCGGAGAGTCCTTGGACCGATTTGCTTTGCGCGCGGGTGGAGGAGTTTCTTCGCCTCTACCCGGTGGAGTGGATTGTGTTCGATTGGTTTGTCTATGGGAACCTTGAATCCAACAATCTGCCCGTACAGCCGGCATGGTTCGTGAAAGGTCCATTCCGAGAAATCATCGGGCGCGATATGCCCGACGAGGCCGCAAAAATAACGCCCGAGGAAAGCCTGAGGTACAAGCGGGAGGTGCTGGCTCGGCAGTTCTACCGTATCCGCGAGGCGGTGCATCGTGGAAACCGTGAAACCAAGGTCTACTTCAACGTGCCTTACCGCAAGCCTGCGGAGGAGTTGTGGGTGAATCACCCCATGCTCAACGAGAGCGACATGCTCCTGGCGGAGTCGTCCGATACGGTCGTCCCCTGGTTGCTCAGCATCCGTAAGCCGCATCAACGCGTGATGACCACCATCGTAGGCCGGCAGGACGGCGTGAGTGATCCGAACACGTGGAAGAGATGGTTCAGTGCGGGCTGCGATTTCTTTGGTTATGCCTGGGGGACTCCGCCGGATTTCCGCCCGCACCCTGATTACGCAGCCGCGGTCGAGGTGGTTCGGAAGGCCTACCAAGAAATGCCGTGAGGGGCGGGCGAGGGTAGGCATTTTGGAGTGCGGCAGCTTGCTGCCGCTTTCCCCGGGCGCGAGCTTGCTCGCGCTGCTTCATTAGAGTTCTCAATCCCGGCCAGCAAGCTGGCCTGAGCAAAAGCGGCAGCAAGCTGCCGCACTCCAAAGCAGGGCTGAAGCCCGGCAAGCGGGCCTCACTAGTGCCGGGCCAAGTTATCACACACACTCCCAAGGGGGACAGGGCTGGAAATTTCACCCAGGTTAGAGTCTGCGAAACAAGAGAGTGCCCTGCTCCGCTCCGCGCAATTGGCCTTTGACTTCGGCCTTTTGGCCAATCCCCGGTACGGTGAGGATCAGGACGTTCGGGGAACCCGCGACCCGCCGCACGAGGTGCGGCTGTGGTATTCCCCCGAGCAACAATTGGAAATCCTTGATGGCAGCCGCATCTTCCCCTTGCGGCACGAATCGCAACTGGTACGACCCGGCGGCGGTGATCTTCTTCGAGAGATCAACGCTGAAGCGGTGACTCTTCCACTCGCCCACGGCGTCGTCAGCCCAGACCGGTGCAGGGGCGTCCCAGGTTCGAGGTGGTGGTGAGCCCGTATTGAACACCGCCAAGCGCCGGATCACCGCTTCACCAACGCTCGAGGGGATAATGAGCCTTACGGCCTCGAACACGCCCGGGTTGAAAGGCTGGATTCTCTTGTGCCCGATGGCCGTTCCCTCTCCCAGCGCCACCCACTTTCCCTGCGCATGACCTTCCAGCCTGTAGCCGCGAATGCGCTGGCCTGTTGAGCATTCCTCTTGCAGGATCGCATGATCGATGTGCGTTGGGGATGGTAACGGCAAACCTATTACTTCTCCAAAACCGTGAGTCTCCGCGACGCTCCGGCCGAAGCGCCGCCGGACTTCATCGCCAAATTCGCCGGCGCGCGCACAATCGGCGTCGGGCAGCAGGCCGCGACGGTCGGCGGGGATATTAAGAAGCAATTGCGTGCCGCGGCCCACCGAGCGGTAGTAAATCTCAAGAAGCTGATCGAGCGACAGCACCTTTCGTTCATTGTGCGTGTTCCAAAACCAATCGGGGCGGCGAATAGAGACATCCGTCTCGAGAGGCAGCCACGCGTCGCCCTGAGGATCGCCATGCAGCGTGGTGGCGACGCCCGTCTCGGCATCGGACTTGGCAACGGCATTCCAGGCAGGGTAGGGAGCGAACCCATCCTCATTCCCAACCCAACGGATGGTAGCGAAGGGGCCCTGAAAGATCATGGCGTGCGGCGCCCCGTCTTTTAGAATGTCGCCCACCGGCGTCACCAGCGAACCGTCAAACCAGATCTCCACCATCTCCCCATAGCGGTACAGCAATTCGGTCAATTGGCGGCGATACATCGTGTTGTACGTCGCCTGTAGCTCGGGAGTCTTGCATCGGCCCCCTGTGCCCGCGCCGAACTTACCGTCCTGAGGAGAAAGGTAGACGCCCAGCCTCAGTCCAAACTTGCGGCAGGAGCGGGAAAGATCGGCCATGACATCGCCCTTCCCTGCGCGCCAGGGCGTGTTGCGGATGCCGTAGTCGGTGGTTTCGGTCTGCCACATGCAAAACCCGCCCGCGTGCTTGGCGACGGCTACGATGTACTTCGCTCCCAGGGTTCGAGCGCACTCCGCCCATTGGTCCGTATCGAGTTGCGCGGGGTTGATGGCAGAAAGGGGAGTAGAGAGATCGTCATACTCTTTGTCCTGCCAAGTGTTGGGTGCGAAGTGCACGAACATGCCGATTTCGAGATCTTGCCAAGCAGCCTGGCCGGCGGTTGGCGCAGCGAGCTTCACGCTCCTCCGAGTGGCGAAACGCTGCGGCGCTGCGGCGTGCCACATCGGAACTGCGGCGCTCGCGCCGATTACAGAGTTGATGAAATCACGGCGGTTCATGATCGCAGTTATCATACACCTGATCGCGGCGCACGAAGAAAAGCAGATCCTTCGCTTCGCTCAGGATGACATGTCATTCTGAGCGAAGCGAAGAATCTGCATTTGGTTGGGGAATTGCCGCGTTGTGCCACTACTCCGTAATCCCTGCGAAACACAACACTCGATTGTCCATGCTACAATTATTAATTGATAAAGAAGAACTGCCGGGATTTTTCGCCCCGACAAGCCGGGGCTCAGAATGACAGAGGTGGGTGGGAAAGCAATAGCGGACGATGAAGCAAATCCTTGTGACCAACGACGACGGAATTCATGCTCCGGGATTGAAGTGTTTGGAGGAAAGCCTGGCCGCCGTGGGCGACGTCACGGTGGTAGCTCCCGACAAGGAGATGAGCGCCTCGAGCCAGGCTATCAGCACGCACACACCGTTGCGGGTTCGACGGCTTGACGAAAGACATTACGCGGTTTCGGGTACGCCCGCGGATACGGTGATCATCGCACTCTACAACCTCTTACCCCGCAAGCCCGATCTGTTGGTTTCCGGTATTAACCCCGGAGGCAACCTGGGAGAAGCGGTGGTCTACTCAGGCACCGTCGCGGCAGCCGTGGAGGGTGCTCTGCACGGCGTCCCGTCATTCGCAATGTCCCTGGCAACGCGCAAGTCTCTGGATTTTTCCAGCGCTGCGACCTTTGCCGCTCAACTGGCCGCCAAAGTTCTAGAGGAAGGGTTGCCCGAGGGCGTCATGCTGAACGTGAACGTACCGAGGGGTGAAGTGCGCGGTGTGCGTCTCACTCGCCAAAGTCAGAAGATTTCTCAGAATCTGGTGGTGGAAAAGAAAGACCCGCGCGGCCGGCCCTATTATTGGCTGGATGAAACGACGCAACTGGATCAGGTTGAACCGGACTCCGATTATGCGGCGATCCTCGACCACGAGATTTCCATCACCCCGCTGCAGGTGGACCGTACTCACTACCCGAGCCTCAATCACCTAGCCCTCTGGCTGCCGGCCTTGGCGGTGATTCCGGCACGGTAGAACGAAATCCCACGAGCGACGCGTTGTAAGCGGGCGACTTGATTCCTTTGACAACAGGGGCCAGGTGGCAATAGAATTTATGGTCAGAACTTTTCTGAGCAGCATCTAATCAAACGACGGTGGAACGTCTCACCTTAGTATTGTTTGGGTCACAGGTAGACAGCACTCCGGGTTTCCGGATTATTGGTAGCAGGGCGTAAGACTCTAAATCTTATTGTAAGTCCTTAGCCGGACTGGCGCCGCACGTTCGGGCGTGTCCGCCCCACAGTGCGGCAGGGCGCCTCACAACGCTGTCCGCAAGGGCGGCTACTTCGAGTGTGGCAGCCAAGAACTGTTCAAAGGGTGAGTTTGATAGGGGAGCGAGGGAGAGCTAGGAGCAGGGCAAACTGAGAGCTGAACTCGCTTTTAAGATTGTTCGTTGGTGCTTTTTCAATGGCTCAGATTTTTCATCGCAGCACCAATACAATTTCGCGCGTGAGCATTTATGGAGCGGTGTTTATTGCGGCCGCTCTCGGCTACCTTGCGTGGGCCGTCACCGAATCTCCCTACTTCACCGACGTCAACGTTCCCCGGCAACAACCGGTGCCCTTCAGCCACAAGCATCACGTGACGGACGACGGGATTGATTGCAGATACTGCCATACCTCAGTGGAAAATTCGTCTTTCGCGGGCATTCCCTCGACTCATATCTGCATGAGCTGTCATTCCAGGCTGTGGACTACCAGCCCCATGTTGGAACCCGTGCGTCTGAGTTATCAGACTGACAAGTCTCTCGAGTGGACGCGGGTTAACGCGCTTCCCGACTTTGCCTATTTTGATCACAGCATTCATATTAACAAGGGCGTTGGCTGCACGACATGCCATGGCCCCATTGGCGAAATGCCACTGACCTGGCGCGCCAACACCTTGTACATGCGGTGGTGCATTGATTGCCACAAACATCCGGAGCGCTTCGTCCGGCGGCGCGAGGATGTGTTTAAGGCCGACTATCAACCGCCTCATGACCAGCTCGCCCTGGGGCGGCGATTAGTGAAGGAATACAAGATTAAGGACGCCACGCAACTGACGGATTGCTACACATGCCATCGTTGAAAAGCGGGACGAGCGGATCAAATGACTAAAGGTAAAGGTCAGATCTCCGAAGATGACGCCAAGAAGCGGTTCTGGCGCGGCTTGGGCGATTTGGTGCAAATTGAGGGCTCTGGGGTGTCGGCCGCGGCTCAGCCACAAGGGCTGCCTCTACCGCGGGAACCTGAGGCCATCGGGCGCCGCGACATTCTCAAGCTGATGGCCGCCTCCGCTGCCTTGGCGGGCCTGAGCACCTGTACCAAGCTTCCCACCGAGAAGATTGTCCCGTACGCTCAAACCTCGCCAGAGCAGTTCATTCCGGGTAAACCGCTTTTCTACGCTACGGCGATGCCTTTCGGCGGCGTGGGCGCAGGGCTGCTGGTGGAAAGCCACATGGGCCGCCCAACCAAGGTCGAAGGTAACCCCTCTCACCCGGCCAGTCTTGGTGCCGCCGATATTTTCGCGCAGGCCTCGGTGCTCGGCCTGTATGACCCTGATCGCTCTCAGGTGGCGGTCCGCAATGGCCGCATCGGGAGTTGGAGCACATTTCTCTCGGCCATGGACGAACTGCGGCTGGAGCTTGCCGGGAACAAGGGCGCGGGGTTTCGACTGTTGACGGAGACCGTCACTTCGCCAACTCTGGCGGACCAGATTCGTTCCCTGCTGGCGCAATTCCCATCCGCCAAATGGCATCAATATGAGCCCTGTGGACGCGACGGCGCGCGCGAAGGTTCGCGCCTGGCCTTCGGCGAGGATATCAACACGGTGTATCGCTTCGACCAGGCGGAGGTCATCCTCTCCCTTGATTCCGATTTCCTCTGCTCGGGGCCCGGCTACCTGCGCTACGCGCACGACTTTGCCGACAAGCGGCGAGTTGCGGATGCCCAATCGACGATGAACAGGCTGTATTGCGTCGAGTGCATACCTTCGGCTACAGGCGCCATGGCGGACCATCGCTGGCCCTTGCGCGCCTCTGACGTGGAGGTTTTCGCGCGCGCGGTTGCGGAAGGCTTGGGAGTCAAAGTGCCGGCGGGAGGAGCGCCGGCTTTTCCCAACATTCCCGCCCGCGCAATCGCCTCGCTCGCGCGGGATCTTCGGCAACACCCCGGGACCAGTTTGGTGCTGGCAGGCGGCCAGCAGCCGGCGGTGGTGCACGCCTTGGCGCACGCCATGAACGAAGCGTTGGGGAACTTCGGCAGAACTGTCTACTACACCGCCCCCATCGAGGCCAACCCGGTCAATCAACTCGAATCCTTGCGCGAGCTGGTTTCGGACATCGACTCCGGCCAAGTAGAGCTCCTGTTGATGCTGGGAGGAAACCCGGTTTTCACAGCTCCGGCGGATTTGAATTTTGGCGACAAGCTCTTGAAGGTCAGGCGGCGGATCCATCTGGGGCTTTACGAAGACGAGACTGCGGAACTCTGCCACTGGCATATCCCACAAGCGCATTATCTCGAGTCGTGGAGCGACGTTCGCGCCTTCGACGGTACCGTAAGCATCATTCAACCGCTGATTGCGCCGCTTTACGAAGGCAAGACCGCCCACGAAATGCTGGCGGTGCTCCTGGGCCAGGCCGGCCGGACCTCTCACAGCATCGTGCACGATTATTGGAAAGGCCAGAAGCCCGGTCCGAATTTTGAGGCTGCCTGGGAATCCTGGCTCAATGAGGGCGTGGTTGCGGAGAGCGTCGCTTCATCCAAACCGGCGAAACTTACCCCCGATTTCGAAGAAAGGCTCGCTCAGAGTATCTCGGTCGGCCGCGGCAAGGGCGCGGGGCTTGAGTTCGGCTTTAGGCCGGATCCTACAATTTGGGATGGGCAGTTTGCGAATAACGGCTGGCTTCAGGAGTTGCCCAAGCCGCTTACCAAGCTCACCTGGGATAACGCGGCCATGCTGGGCATCGCGACCGCATCGAGACTGGGCGTGAGGAACGGGGATGTGGTGAGACTTCGCCTACGGAGCCGCGAGATTCAGGCTCCCGTCTGGATCGTGCCCGGTCACGCGGATGATTCCGTCACGGTGCATTTGGGCTATGGGCGAAGGCGCGCGGGCAAAGTTGGCAGCGGAATCGGTTTCAATGCCTACGCGATTCGCTCCTCGAGTGCGCCCTGGTTTGGCTCGGGACTCGAGATCGCCAAGACTGGCGACACGTACCCCCTGGTGACCACGCAACGTCATCACATCATTACCGGCGAGCACCACAAGCAAGAGGAAGAGGAAAGCGTGGCGGCGGCGCGGCGCGATCTCGTTAGGGTCGCCAGCCTCGAAGAGTTTCGGAAGAACCCGGATTTTGCCAAGGACCCGGAAGAACAGACCACTCGCGCGCAGTCGCTCTATCCCGGGCACAAATACGAGGGATATGCCTGGGGAATGGCGATCGACTTAAACAGTTGCATAGGGTGCAATGCCTGCGTTGTGGCGTGCCAATCTGAGAATAACATTGCTGTGGTCGGCAAGGACCAGGTGGCGCGAGGCCGCGAAATGCACTGGATTCGCGTGGATACTTATTTCCGGGGTGCCCTCGAGAATCCCGAAGCTTATAACGAGATCGTGCTCTGCATGCAATGCGAGAACGCTCCGTGCGAAGACGTATGCCCGGTGGGCGCTACGGTCCATAGCCCGGAAGGGCTCAACGATATGGTTTACAACCGCTGCGTGGGCACGCGCTACTGCTCGAACAACTGTCCTTACAAGGTGAGGCGCTTCAATTTCTACCTCTTCCAGGATTGGACAACACCCAGTCTGATGGCGATGCGGAATCCTAATGTCACGGTGCGAAGCCGAGGCGTAATGGAGAAGTGCACGTACTGTGTCCAACGCATTAATGCAAGAAAGATCGAGGCGGAAGAACAGGATCGCGAGGTGCGCGATGGAGAAATCCTCACGGCCTGCCAACAAACCTGCCCGACCCAGGCCATTGTTTTCGGCAATATCAACGATCCCAACAGCCGCGTTTCCAAGTTGAAAGCGCAATCGACAAACTACACCCTGTTGACAGACTTAAACACGCGACCACGAACCAGTTACCTGGCCAGGCTGCGCAACCCCAATCCGGAGATCAAGGAGTAAGCGTTGAGTCCCGAAAGACCCGAAGACGGCGCAGTCGTGGAAGCCGGGAGTCCGGTCCTGGCGGCCGGCCATTCCTACGCGTCAGTTACGGACAAGATCAGCTCGATCGTCCTGGTGCAAGGTACGAAGAAGGGCTGGTGGCTGGGGCTCGCCCTGGCGTTCGCTCTTTTCATGATCTTCAATATGGCAGTCGCCTACCTTCTCTACAGAGGCGTTGGCATCTGGGGAGTCAACATTCCCATTGGCTGGGGATTCGCTATAGTCAATTTTGTTTGGTGGATCGGGATCGGGCACGCCGGGACGCTGATCTCCGCTTTCCTGCTGTTGATGCGGCAGACCTGGCGGCAGTCCATCAACCGCTTCGCCGAGGCCATGACGCTGTTTGCGGTGGCGTGCGCGGGGATGTTCCCGCTCTTGCACATGGGCCGTCCCTGGCTGGCCTACTGGCTGCTGCCCTACCCGGACACGATGGGGACTTGGCCGCAATTTCGTAGCCCTCTGGTCTGGGACGTCTTCGCAGTGTCCACCTACGCCACCATTTCGCTGCTCTTTTGGTTTGTGGGGCTGATTCCCGACTTAGCCACTCTGCGCGACCGCGCCAAGCAGCGCCTGGCGAAGATTGTTTATGGCGTCCTGGCCATGGGCTGGCGCGGGTCGGCCGTCCATTGGCGAAATTATGAGATGGCGTCGTTATTGCTCGCCGGGTTGGCCACGCCGCTGGTCGTCTCCGTGCACACGGTCGTGAGCTTTGATTTCACGGTTGCCATCGTGCCTGGCTGGCACAGCACCATTTTCCCGCCCTATTTCGTTGCGGGGGCCATCTATTCGGGCTTCGCCATGGTCCTGACGCTGGCGATTCCCCTTCGCTATTTTTACAAGTTGGAAGACTTCGTCACCACACGCCATCTAGACAACATGGGGAAGATGTTGCTGGCTACCGGCATGATCGTGGCCTATGGGTACATGATGGAAACGTTCATGGCTTTTTACAGCGGGAATCCTTACGACCGATACATGATCATGAATCGCATGACCGGCCCTTATGCCCCTGTTTATTGGACTCTCATTGCCTGCAATATTGCCATTCCCCTGACGCTTCTCTGGTCGTCGCGCATCCGCCGAAACGTACTGGCTCTTTTCCTGATTTCTCTGGTGATCCAGACCGGGATGTGGCTGGAGCGCTTCGTAATCGTAGTGACCAGTTTGCATCGGGACTTCATGCCCTCTGCCTGGGGAATGTACTACCCCACGATTTGGGACTTGGCAACTTTCATTGGCACCATCGGACTGTTCTTTACCTTGTTCCTGCTCTTCATCCGCTACCTTCCCATGATTTCGATCTTCGAGATGCGGGAGTTGGTCCACAAAACGGCGGAGGACACGCGGTAGGCAGTAGGCAGGTAGGCAGATGGGCAGGTGGCCAAGATGGGCGGTAGGCAGTAGGCAGGTAGGCAGATGGGCAGGTGGCCAAAATGGACTAGCAGTTAGGCGGACGGATTTAGCTTTAGTCCCTAGTCCCTAGCCCCTAACCCCTAGTCCCTGGTTTGTTATGAAACGACACGCGATTTACGGCCTGATGGCCGAATTCGAAAACTCAGACGAACTCCTCATCGCCGCCCAGCGCGCGCGCGAGGCTGGATACCGCCGCATGGACGCATTCTCGCCATTTCCTGTCGAAGGATTGGCGGATGCGGTGGGCTTTCATTTCACGCGCGTCCCGCTCATTTGCTTGATCGGAGGACTTATCGGATGTTGTGGGGGCTTTTTCCTGCAATACTGGCCGAACGTTTTCGGTTATCCCCTGAACATCGGGGGCAAGCCCTATAACAGTTGGCCGAATTTCATCCCGATTACTTTCGAATTGACGATTCTCTGCGCGGGCCTGGCGACGGTATTCGGGATGCTCGCCCTGAATGGCTTGCCCACTCCCTACCATCCGGTCTTCAACGTTCCGCACTTCGAGTTGGCCACTCGAAACCGATTCTTCCTGTGCATCAAGGCGCGAGACGCGAAATTCGATTTGCAGAAAACGAAGGAATTCCTGGCCACGCTGAAAACCAAAGGGGTTGTAGAAATTGAGTCGTAACAGCAATCACAAAGTGGCTCAAAGGACGACATTCGCAGCGGTTCTGCGCTGGGCCGGCCTCGCTTTCTGCGGAGTGTTTCTCTTCGCCTGCCGCTTGGACATGCACGTGCAACCGAAGTACAAGCCGCTCGACTCAAGCAACTTCTTTGGCGACGGCAGGTCCGTGCGGCCGGAGGTTCCCGGCACGGTGGCGCACGGCCATTTGAGGACCGACGAACTGCTGTATACCGGAAAGGTGAACGGCGTGCCCGCGGATCTCTTTCCGTTCCCGATCACACGCCAGGTTCTCGAGCGGGGCCGTGAGCGCTTCAACATTTACTGTTCGCCCTGTCACGACTACACGGGCAGTGGAAGGGGATTAGTCGTGCAGAGAGGTTTCCCGCCCCCGCCTTCTTATCACATTGACCGATTGGTTAAAGCGCCTGCCGGGCATTTCTTTGACGTTATCACCAACGGTTACGGCGCAATGTACAGCTACGCGGCGCGCGTCGATCCCCAAGACCGTTGGGCGATCGTCGCCTACATTCGGGCGCTTCAGTTGAGCCAGCACGCGGCGCTTGACGACGTCCCGGCACCAGAGAGAGAGCCGTTAACAGGACAGGCTAAATGAGTTCTGAAGAGTCTTTTCAACCCGGCTTCAACCGCTTCCAGAAGGCTTCGCTGGCCGTGGGCGCAGTTGCCCTGGCGCTCTGCGCGGCGGGTGCCTACACCAGCCCCACCCAGTTTTTCCGCTCCTATCTGTTGGCGTTTGTGTTCTGGGTGGGTGTGGCGCTGGGATGTTCGGCGATTCTGATGCTGCATCACCTGGTCGGCGGCCGGTGGGGTTTTCCGCTTCGGCGCTGCCTCGAATCCGGGACGCTGAATTTCTACTTAATGGCTATTTTCGTGCTGCCTCTCCTGTTTGGCCTGCGAGCTCTATACAGTTGGGCGGATCCGGAAAAAGTCAAACTTGACTCGGTATTGCAGTACAAGGCGCCGTATTTGAATGTTCCCTTTTTCATCGTTCGGACTGCCATTTATTTCGTCGTCTGGAGCGTGATGGCGTACTTCCTCAACAAGTGGTCCCGCGAGCAAGACGAGACCGCCAAGCCGGAACTGACACGGCGTCTCCAGAGTCTGAGCGGGCCAGGCCTGGTCATCTTCGGATTGACGGTTACCTATGCCTCCGTCGATTGGGTGATGTCCCTCGAGCCTCACTGGTTCTCGACGATCTACGGAATGATCTTCATGGTCACGGAAGGGTTGGCAGCGATGTCGATTGTGACCGTTGCCGTTATCCTGCTTTCCAATCACAAGCCCTTCGCGGACCTGTTATCCAAGCGAGTCTTGAATGACTATGGGAACCTGCTCCTTACCTTCACCATGTTGTGGGCTTATCTATCTTTCTCCCAATACCTCATCATCTGGTCGGGCAACTTGCAGGACGAGATTCCGTGGTACGTCAGCCGGGCCACGGGGGGATGGGCCTGGGTGGCGCTGGCGCTCGTCGTCTTTCATTTTGCCGTGCCTTTTCTTCTGCTCTTATCGCGCTTTGTCACCCGCAGGACGCGCTGGTTGGGAGTGGTAGCTGCAATTCAAATCGTCATGAGCGTGGTGGACATCTTCTGGCTGACGGTTCCGGCCTACGAACGGGCGGGCCCTCAGTTTCACTGGATGGACTGGGTGGCGATTCTCGGTATCGGCGGGATTTGGTTCTGGCGGTTCATGGGGAATCTGAAGAGCCGGCCGTTGCTGCCGCTGCACGATCCCCGCATGGAGGCGGCAGGGCATTAGGCGTAGCTTTGGAGTGCGGCAGCTTGCTGCCGCTTTCAATAAGGCCAGCTTGCTGGCCGTGCGTTCGAGCGGAACTCAGACGGGTGGGCTGCGAGCAAGCTCGCAGGAGGAAAGCGGCAGCAAGCTGCCGCACTCCAAAGCGGCGCACAGAGGACATAGGTCATCATGGATGGAAGCAACGGGCCTACCGAAAAGCCGATACGCGGCCACGAAACGAGCGACGCGAGCATTCGCAATTTGCTGATCTTCGGCGCCGGTCTGTCCCTTGTGGTCATTGCTGGTCTTGTCGTCAGTCGCGCGGTGTTTCGTTACTTTGTCGGTCACCAGGGATTAGGTCCTCCGGCATCGCCATTTGAAAATGTCCGGACGCTTCCGCCCGAGCCGCGCTTGCAAGTCACGGCGCCAATGGACCTGAAGCAGTACAAAGCGGCCCAGGACGGGATTTTGAATAGCTACGGATGGGCGGATCGGCAGGCGGGCATTGTGAGGATTCCAATCGAACGGGCGATGGATATTCTACTTCAGCGGGGATTCCCGGTTCGCACGACGACTCCGGAGAAACACGGCACGCCCAAAGCTTCGGGGCAGTCTCCGAATACCGGAAAAACCTAGCCCGGCTGACGACAATTTCTAGGTTGGCTTCTTAAGGACAAGGGTTCCAAAGCAAGAAAGGCGAGGCCATGAATACTATGGCAAATGTCAAAGGGTGGAAGAGAGTTCGGGCGGAAGTTCAGAGACAAGTACGCGGTTTTGCCTGGCGCTGGTGGATGGTCCTGCTCCCGGGAGTTCTGGCAGTGGCACTCGCGCCTTGGGCCCAAGCGGGGCAGGCGCCCGCGTTGCCACAGGCAGGAACGCCGTCGCCCCTGGGCAATTCGAAGGTTCTTCCGCCACTCCTCGAAGGCATCGGGATCGACCAAAGGCTGAATGAGCAAGTTCCTCTCGACCTGCACTTTCGTGACGAATTCGGCAAAACGGTGAGGCTGGGCGATTACTTCGGCAAGAAACCTGTCATCCTCTCGTTGGTTTATTTCGATTGTCCGATGCTGTGCACGATGGCGGAAAATGGGCTGCTGCACAGTTTGCAGGAAGTCAAGTTCACCGTCGGTCGCGAGTTCGACATCCTGACCGTCAGCTTTGATCCGCATGATACGGTTGAGCTCGCCGCCGCCAAGAAGGCGGTTTATGTCGGTCTCTACGGCCGTAAGGGAGCCGAGGCCGGCTGGCATTTTCTCACTGGGGACGAAGCTGAGATTCAGCAACTCACGCATGCCGTGGGCTTTCGGTTCAGATACGACCCGCAGGCCAAGCAGTTCGTTCATGCCACCGGGATCATGCTCCTGACGCCTCAAGCCCGAATCGCGCGTTATTTCTACGGAATTTACTATCCCTCGCGCGACCTCCGCCTGGGTTTAGTCGAAGCGTCCGCAAACAAAATCGGCTCGCCGGTGGATGAGGTGCTTTTGTTCTGCTGCCGGTATGATCCCGCCACCGGTAAGTACGGCGTGATCATTTCGCGCATTATCCAGATTTCGGGGCTGATGACAATTCTCTTTATCGGCGGGCTGATCCTGTCGCTTTCCAGGGTCCGGCAGGCGGCAAGCGGCCTGTGATTTTGGCCCGCTAGACCGATGGTGCGCGAAGAACACTTTTGCTTTTGACTTTCGACTCTCGACTTTTGACTCGCTCGACTTGCACGACGGAAGGTGACTACAGAGAATGTGGCAAGGGTTTCCCATACGGCCTGATCAAGCCTCCACCATCGCGCGGGGTGTCGATCATCTTTACTATTTCCTCACGGCGGTCGATTTGTTTTTCACCGCGCTCATTTTTCTGGCCATCTTCTATCTCGCCATCAAATACCGGCGCCGCTCGGAACAAATCAAGGCGACCCAGGTGGAAGGGAGTCTCCCGCTCGAGGTGATCTGGACGATCATCCCTCTGGGTATCTGCGCGGTCACTTTCCTGTGGGGATCGAGCCTGTTTATCAGGAATTCGCGCCCGCCGGAGGCGGCCACGGAGATCTTCGTCGTGGGGAAGCAATGGATGTGGAAGCTCCAGCACCCTGAAGGCCCGATGGAGATCAACGAGCTGCACGTGCCTGTCCGGCGCCCCATCAAGTTGACCATGACCTCCGAAGACGTGATTCATAATTTCTATGTGCCCGCCTTCCGGGTTCAAAAAGACGTAGTACCGGGAATGTACACCAGCATCTGGTTTGAGGCCACCAGCACAGGCCGATATCACTTCTTCTGCAATCAATACTGCGGCACCAATCACGCCGTCATGGGCGGCTATGTGATTGTCATGTCGCCGGATGACTACGAGCAGTGGCTGAGCGGCGGCATCCGGGGCGAGTCGATGGTCTCTGCGGGCGCCAAACTCTACGAACAACTGGCCTGTATCACCTGCCATGGGACCGGCAAGGGGCCGCCGTTTGTCAACCTCTTTGGCAGCCAGGTCAAACTCACCGACGGGACCACCGTGACGGCCGACGAAGCCTACATCCGAGAGTCGATTCTTTATCCCTCGGTCAAGATCGTAGCTGGATATCAGCCTCTCATGCCGACCTATAAAGGCCAGGTCACGGAGGAACAGATCCTCCAGCTTTTGGCTTACATCAAATCGCTCAGTTCCGGCGGAGTGAGCCAATCCAGTAAGCCAACCAGCTACCCTCCAAGCCTGGAGGGTGGCGGGCAAGGGGCCGGGAACCAAAACGCGGGGGGACAGCAGTCTCCCGCTAACGTCCCCGTCCCGCCGGGGCCGTGAGGTGTGCAAAAGCGACAGTAAGCGGTAGCAGGCAGGTTCAATTTCCCCCTCCCGACGGGGAAGGGGCATGGGTGGAGGAAGGGAAGGTAATCACGAAATGGGTACGGCGGTTGTTGAGCCCGGCATCGAATCACGCGTCCATTATTTGAACGCCAGCTATGGCATCAAGTCATGGTTATTGACCACGGACCACAAGCGCATCGCGATGCTCTACCTCGCCTCGATTACCTTCTTCTTCTTTATCGGCGGGGCGGCGGCGGTGTTGATGCGCTTGAATCTGATATCACCTCAAGGCGCGTTGCTCGAGCCGGCAACCTACAACAAACTCTTCAGCATGCACGGGATCATTATGGTCTTCTTCTTTCTGATCCCCTCCATTCCCGCGGTGCTGGGAAATTTCCTTGTCCCCTTGATGATTGGGGCGCGCGACCTGGCTTTCCCTCGACTCAACCTGCTGAGCTGGTATGTTTTCATGGTGGGCGGGTTGTTCACTCTTTATGCGGTGATTGCCGGAGGAGTGGACACCGGCTGGACTTTCTACACGCCCTTAAGCACCACGTACGCCAATACCAACGTGATTTCTGCGGCCCTGGGAGTGTTCATCGCCGGCTTCTCTTCGATTTTGACCGGGCTGAACTTCGTGGTCACCATTCACAAGATGCGCGCCCCCGGCCTGACGTGGTTCCGGCTGCCGCTCTTTCTCTGGGCTATCTACGCCACCAGCATTATTCAGATTCTGGGCACCCCCGTCCTCGCCATCACCCTCACACTTGTGGCGCTCGAGAGAGTCTTCCACGTGGGAGTCTTCGACCCTGCGGTGGGCGGTGACCCCATCCTCTTCCAGCACCTCTTCTGGTTCTATTCCCATCCTGCGGTTTACATCATGATCTTGCCTTCGATGGGAGTGATCAGTGAACTCGTCACAGCTTTTTCAAAGAAGCGGATTTTCGGGTACAGCTTCATTGCCTTCTCCAGCGTGGCCATCGCAGTGATTTCATTCCTGGTTTGGGGACACCACATGTTCGTCGCCGGACAATCCATCTATGCCGGGATTGTCTTCTCGGTGCTGAGCTTCCTGGTTGCCATCCCCTCTGCCGTCAAGGTTTTCAACTGGACCGCCACGCTTTACAAAGGGTCGGTCTCTTACCAGGCGCCCATGCTTTACGCGCTGGGCTTTATCGGCCTCTTCACCATGGGCGGCTTGACCGGCCTTTTCCTGGCCACGCTGGCCGTTGACGCGCATGTGCACGGCACTTATTTCGTGGTGGGCCACTTCCACTACATCATGGTGGGCGGGGCGGTGATGGGTTACCTGGGCGGCATTCATTACTGGTGGCCCAAGATCTCCGGACGGATGTACCCGGATGGTTGGGCGCGATTGTCGGCGGCGATCATTTTCATCGGCTTCAACCTGACCTTCTTTCCTCAGTACATGCTTGGCTACCTGGGAATGCCGCGCCGCTACGCAGTGTACGCACCGGAGTTCCAAGTGTTGAATGTGATGTCGTCCGCGGGCGCGTCGATCCTGGGCGTGGGCTACCTGATCCCGTTGGTCTACATGGTTTGGTCGATGCGTTATGGCCCGGTGGCGGGGCCGAATCCGTGGGGTGCTAAGGGCCTGGAATGGCAGACGCCGTCTCCGCCTCCCACCGAGAACTTCGAGGAAACCCCCAAGGTGACGGAAGAAGCGTACGCGTACGGAACGGAGGAGACTCAAGTTGCATAGCAGCGCCGCGCTGGCGGAACAATTCGACGACCTCGAGCAGCAACACGAATCTTCGAGCTTTGGCATGTGGGTATTCCTGGCTACGGAGGTCATGTTCTTCGGCGGCTTGTTCACCGCCTATATCATTTACCGGAACTTCTATCTGTCAGCCTTCGAGGCCGGGAGCCGGCTGCTCAACGTCAAGATTGGGGCCGCCAATACTGCCGTGTTGCTGTGCAGCAGTTTGACCATGGCCCTGGGCGTGCGCGCCGCCCAATTGGGAAAGAAGAAACTCCTGGTTACTTTCCTGGTGCTTACCTTACTCTTGGGCCTGGCCTTCATCGGCATTAAGCTCGGCCTGGAGTGGAGGCACGATTACTTGGAAGGGTTTGCCCCTGGCGTGAATTGGACCTTCCACGGGCCGGATTGGCGACACCTCGAGCTGTTCTTCTGCTTCTATTTCTTCTTGACCGGAATTCACGCCCTGCACATGTTGATCGGAGTGGGGATCCTCACTACGCTTATTATTATGGCGGGACGCGGGAGATTTTCGCCGCAGCGCTACAACCCGGTCGAGGTCTCAGGCCTCTATTGGCATTTCGTAGATATCGTCTGGATTTTTCTCTACCCGTTATTGTACTTGATCGGGGGACGCTACTGATGGTGGGCCACGTCGTACACAAAAAGCTCTATTTCCTGGTGTTCGCCGGGCTGATCGGGTTGACCGCCCTCACCACAGGCGTGGCATTCATCGACCTCGGCAAATGGAATACCCTCGCGGCCCTGGCCATCGCAGTCTGCAAAGCCTCGCTGGTGGTTCTCTTCTTCATGCACCTGCGCTGGAGTTCCGGCCTCATGCGGATGGTCCTGCTCGCCGCCTTCATCTGGTTCGCCATCCTCGTCGCGTTGACCCTCAGCGACGAGTTCACCCGCCAATGGACGCCGGTCCCTTCGAACTGGCAAGCCCAGGTTCAACAACAGGCGCGCTAGACCCGGGCAAGTGCTCATTCCGGACGTTCGCCGCAATATCTCACCAAGCGCACTTGGTCCAGTCCGAAGTCCGCGGTGGCTAGGGGTTCTTCGTAGCGTACGACACGCAAGTGGGGGAAGAGTGCCGGCAGCTCGCCGGTGTCGAAAACCACTGCCCCGCCAATCGAACTGCCCTTGGTGGCATCGCGGTGGAAGGCCTCGACGACGACAACTCCGCCCGGCTTGAGCGCGCGCTGAATTACGTCGGGCATCTCACGCGCTCCCACATAACTGAGGACGATCATATCCCAGCGGCTGTCGCCAAAATCGAAGTCTTCCATCCCCTTGACCTCAGTCTTGATGTGCACTCCGGCTTTTCGGGCGTTTTCCAGCGCCAGTGCGACCGCCTTTTCAGCGGGATCAAACCCCGTAACGTCCCATCCCTGCTGCGCAAGCCAGATGCTGTTGCGACCCTGTCCCATGCCGACATCGAGCGCCGTTCCTGGCTTGCGGGTACCGGCGATTTCGACCAGGAAAGCGTTGGGCTTGGTGTTAAAGTGTGGTTTCTCCGCGGTGAGGATACGGTTCCAGCGCTCGATTTCAGACCGCGAGCCCCGCTCATTCACCAGCTTGACTTCTTCATCGGCTTCGGCATCGGAGCGGCCTCGTGACTTGAGGTAGGCGCGATAGCGCGTCATCAAATTGGGATCGCGCTGCTGTTCCGGTGGGAGTTGGGTTACCCAAAAGCGGAATCGTTCGTAGGCGCGCTGATCGGGCGGAAGACTTGCTGTATGCTTATCTACTTCATCCGGCGTCTGCGCCCAGAGCGCTGCCGGGTGCAGATACGGCCAAGCGCCGACGACACACCAAAGCAGGGCGATCACCGGAGTTCGTTTATGATTCCACATCATTACGCCTTCCCCGCCCACAACGTGGGACTCAACCGGATTTTCAACTTTGACCCCGTGAGATTTCGCCATTTTAACACTACAGCGCAGGGAAATGCCATGGCGACCTTAACACTTCATGTCCGACTGCCGGTGGCGCAGCCCCGCTTTTCAAGCCCTACGGCTCGTTGGCAGGCGGCAGGGCTAGAAGCCGCTTAGCTGAAAAACACGTCGGCGTTACGACGGGAGGTTCATCGTGCCCATGACGTCGAGGTTGGCTTTGAAGGCCATGTACCCGCTGTCGATCGGAAAGACCCCGCCGGTGACAACACACGACTCATCGCTGGCCAAGTAGACCACGAAGGGCGCGATCTGCTCGGGTGTGGCCACCGGCAAAAGATGCAGCGCCGCCATGGCGGTTTTAGCCTGATCGGTCTTCATCCAGGCGAGTTGCGATTCGGTGGAGACGAAACTGGGGCAAATCGCGTTAACCCGCACGCCTTCCTTTCCCATGCCCGCGGCGAAGGAACGTGTCAGCGAGATCACACCGCCTTTGGCGGCCGTATACGCGTCGAGGCCGGCGCATCCGATGAGAGCGTCATCCGTGGCAGAGAGGATGATCGAGCCGGAATGTTGCGCAATCATCTGCCGGCCAACGTACTTACAGCATCGAAACGTGCCCGTCAAGATAAGATCGAGCATCCGCTCCCAGGTCTCTTCGGGAAGTTCGGTCAGGCGTCGATCCTCTTCGTTAACAAAACGCACATCCACGGCGTTGTGGTAGAGCACGTCGATCCGGCCATAGTGGGAAAGCGTTGTTTGCACCATGGCTTTGACGCTTTCCAGGCTCCGCACGTCCAGGGGAACGAAGGCTGCCTCCCCGCCTGCGTCTCGAATCGCTTGCGTGACTCGTGTCCCGCCCGCCTCATTGATATCCGCCACCACGACTTTGGCGCCTTCCGCAGCCAGAAGCGTGGCCCCGGCGCGCCCCATGCCCGACGCCGCGCCCGTGACAACAGCTATCTTTCCCGCAACACGCTCGCTCATCTCTGTGCCTCGATTCTGCCGACGCGATTCGCCACCTTGGCAATAACCTCCCCAGTATAGCATCAGGCACGATGTGGACCGGCGAGCACAGGCCTGCCGTTTAAGGTCTGCGGCTTTGGAGTTGGGACTTGGCGGAAGAACCGCAGATGCGAAGAGAAGGCGTGCCCTAGCTGCACGGCCGAAAGAGAAATGCCCCCGTCAACCGCTTGACACGGACGCAGTGATTGTGGCCAATCCGTTCCTGCGAGGCCCGGCCGAACTCCCTCGCGCGTGAGACCATGAGCCCCTATGCTGACCAGGCCGGGCGCCTCTGACCGCCGCACGCTGACACGCCAAGAGCCGCATCTCGTAGAAGCTTTCAGCCGCGCCCTCCGCGAGCGTAGGGTGAGCCGCGGCAAAACTCTTTGCTTGACAAAACCCGCCAACCTGACTACGCTTCTAGCGTATGACTTCTCAACAGGCCAACCCTCGGCCTGCTCACCCCCACTTCCGTTAAAGGAGCGCGATCATGAAGCGAGTCACCGGACTGGGAGGGATGTTCTTCAAGGCGGACGATCCCGAGAGACTCTACGGCTGGTACGAGAAGCATCTTGGCCTGCAGCGACAGGGCCAGGAAGCTGTCGCTTTCAACTGGCGGCACGCCGATGAACCCCAGAAATCCGGCATGACGGTCTGGGCGATCTTCCGGAAGGACACGGAGTATTTCAATCCCAGCCGATCCAGCTTCATGATGAACTTCATTGTGGAGGATTTGGATGGGTTGCTAGCGACGCTTCGAGACGAAGGCGTCGAGGTGGATCCTCATCGCGAGGACTATGATTATGGCCGCTTCGCCTGGATCATGGATCCGGAAGGCAACCGCATCGAACTATGGGAACCACCGAAAAAAGTGACGAGTGACAAGTGACGAGTGACGAGTACAGGTGAGAAATAAGAATCAGGACGCGAGGAGTGAGCGGCAAGCGCGGCCTCTGCGGTTACTTCGCGCGAGTTTCTTGCTCGTCACTCCTCACTTGTCACTCGTCACTGCCTTTACGACATTCCTTTCCGTTGCGCCGCCTTTTCGCCGTCAGGTTTGGGAAGAAACATGTCCTGCCAGGTCAGCCCGCACTCCTTCACCATTTCGATACCGTACTCGTCACGGCCCAGGTTCTTGTCACCGTTATTGGTGCCAAACGAAAACTTAACGCCTGCCTGCTTGGCCAATTTGATAAACGCCGGGCTGGGCAGCCGGTAGCGGTTGCTGATTTCGATGGCGATGTCGTTCCTTTTGGCGGCCTCGATCAGCTTCTGCATGCGCTCGGGAATCCACAGTTGATCGTACTCGGCCGCGATAACGTCCGGCAGAAAGGTGGGATTGGCGTGAATGTCAATCGGCTCGTGATCGAGGATTCCAACCGCGCGCTTGACCAGCATATCCATGAACCGTTGCTTGTCTGCGATCTCTCCAACTTCCTCCTTGATCCAAAGGCGCATGCGCTTGCCGCTGTCGTCGCTCCAGGTCATGGCGTCGGTAAATATGTAATCGAATTTAGCCACCGTTTCCCTTGAGAACAGCGTTACCCATTCGCGGCCCTCCCCCTGTAACGCGACAAAGCAGGGTTGGCCCTGCATGCTCTTGAGATATTCCTCAGCGGCCGCGTCATTGGTGGTGGGAAAACCGAGTCCGCCGTTGATGGCGATTCCATATTGGATGCCGACTCGGCGCGAGTTCGCGAGCGCCTCTTCGAGCGTCAGCCCTCCCTTTAGATGAATGTGGCAATCCAGGGCAGGGATGTTCCGGCTTTGCAGCCACAGCAGGTCGCGATAGATGGCGTCCATTTCAGGCGGATCAGCCATGTCTGCGACAAGGTTGTCCGGCAGGGGCTTAACACGGATGTTGCGAAACAGAACCTTCGAGTCCGGACCGTGGCATTCGAGGGCGAAGCTGCCGCTACCCAGAACTCGGCCAGGATGCTCGACATCCACCACAGGTGGATTTGGCTCCAGATAATCCACCAGCGGCGCTCCGTTCAACTGAACTTGTACCCGCTTGCCACGGACCAGGATGTGCAACTCAGACCATTCATTGTCTTTCGCCGAAGCCTTATAAATGTTGCGCACGCCATAAAGAGAGCCGGTTTTATTGCGCTCGTGGTGATCACCGCCGCCCGTGTAGGTATTGTTAATCTGGACCTTGAGCCCCTTCTCCGGCCACCCGTTGGCCTGGAACGCGGTGTGGAAGTAGATGCCGGACTCCGCTCCCGCGGAAGGCATGAACTCCGCCTTGAGCTCGAAGTTCTTAAAGCTCGCATTACGAATCCGCCCGTTATAAAAGAGATGTGAGCGCACTCCGCCGGCGGCGATCTGCCCGTCCGCCACCCGGAAGGAGTGTTTGTTCTCACCGGCCTTCCATCCGTGCAGGGTGTGGCCGTCAAAGAGCGGCGTCCACTCGTCGTCGGCACGGAGTGCAGCAGGGACTACCAGCAAGGAAGCCAGCATTTCACGTCTCGATAGGGAATTCATAAGAGATCCTTTCAGGGACTATCGTCGTCGGAAAACCAACGCGACACTGTACGTCAATCTGGGTTATCTTGTAAACATGCAGTCCAATTTCAATGCCTTCCGAGGGTTGCGATCATGAAAATAACAGGTGTAGAGGCTATCTACCTTCGCCAACCGGAGGTGAAGACGCAATGCGACAGCGGCCAGGACGCGCTTATCGTCAAGGTGACCACGGACGCTGGGATCACCGGTATCGGAGAGGTCGATTCATCCCCGATGGCCGTTAAGGGAGCCATTGAAGGCCCTTTCAGCCACACCACTGCGACCGGGCTAAGGGAAGTCGTCATAGGCGAAGACCCATTGGAGACGGAGTACCTGTGGCACAAGATGTACCGCGCCAACATCTATGCGGGCAGAAGAGGTGTGGGCATTCATGCCATGAGCGGCATCGACATGGCGCTTTGGGATATCAAGGGTAAGGCCTTAGGGTTGCCGGTGTGGAAATTGCTGGGCGGCGGCTTCCACAAAAAGCTGCGCTGTTACGCCAGTTCCCTCTTCGGCGCCACGCCCCAAGCCACGCACGACCTGGCACGTCGGTTTCGCGACCGGGGCTTCCAGGCCGTGAAGTTCGGATGGGACCCCATGGGCAGCGACGCCAAGACCGATGTGGACCTGGTGAGGCAAGGACGCAAGGGGTTGGGAGACGGCCCCGATTTGTTGATCGACGCCGGTCTTGTCTGGGATTCCAAGACGGCATTGCAAAGAGCCCGCGCCTTCGAGGAGTTCAACATTTTTTGGCTGGAGGAGCCGCTTCGCGCTGATGATTACGAGGGTTACGCGAAGCTCTCCCGCGCCACTTCGATTCGAATCGCCGCCGGTGAGGAAGAGAGTAACCGCCTGTCGTTCCTGGAGTTGATGGACAAGGGGAAGATCGATGTGGTGCAAGTGGACCTGACGCGCTGCGGAGGATTTACGGAAGCGCTCAAGATCGCCAGCTTGGCTTATGATCGGGGGCTGGTGGTGGCCAATCATGGCTTCACGACCTATATCAACGTCACGGCGGCTCTGCATTTCTTGAATTCGATTCCGAACGCTTTGATTGTGGAGTTTGTTGCGGAGGAGGAAACCACTCTGCGCGACAAGATTACGCGCCAGAGATTGCAAGCCCAGGACGGCTATCTCCAGATCCCGGACGCTCCCGGATTGGGAATCGACTTGGACGAGCAAGAGGTGGAAAGGCTGCGAGTGGCCTGAGCGGCTGCCTTGAAAAGTCACTGTCATTCCGAGCGCAGCGAGGAATCGCGCCCGGAATGTTTGTTCGCACTCCGCACCTAAGCAGAGCGGGATTCCTCGCTGCGCTCGGAATGACACGCTTTTTGTCTTGACTCGGCAGGGCGTCGGCCCGCGCCGTACGCGTCGCACAAAACCGGCTCAGAGCGGGGATTTGTGGTAGGATTCTCAGCGTTTGCGAGGAGCAACTTTATGAAGATTAAACTGCTTAGTATCGTTCTAACGTGCATGCTTTCTGCCGCTTGTTCTCTCCTCTACGGCTCTCCTCAGCAGCCAGCCCAGGACCAGCTTCCCACCGGTTCGCTTTTTTCCGCGGAGGAATTGGCGAAGGGCTTTGGCAGCCACCAGTTCACGCCTTTCGGCGATCCCAAGTTCAGCTTGGACATTCTCGTTCCGACCGGCTGGGAGTCGCATCTGAGCGACTATGACCCCGGGCAGCTCAGCCACGATACGGAGAGCCCGGTTCCCATGATCGAATTTTATCCCAACGGCGCGGACGACCTTGGGGTCAACGTCCAGTATATGCGCGTGCCGGGCGACAAGCCGGTCAGCGCAGTTGTGGACGTGTACGCGAAGAGCGCCAACGGCACCATCGCCGCGCGGCAACAACTGGACCTGCCAGAGCGCAAAGTGGAAGACGTCCTGATGAAGACCACCGACGACTCCCTGGGCCCGGTTCTGAATCGTGTGATGGCTTTCCGCCGCGGCGACATCGTCTTTATCGCCACTGCTTGGAGCGTCGAGGACAAGTACGAGAAGTACAAGAAGGTTTTCGCTACCGTCCTGGCTTCTTTCAATCCCACCGGAAAATAGTCCGCCGCTCGAGCGCCGGGCAGCTTCGAACCAAAGCTGCCCTGAACGAAAAAAAGCAGCAGATGGTTCCGGTTTCCTTCCACCCGCCGGAGAACACATTCCACCGCGCGGCAGTTTGGCGGCAGACCGCCCGCAGTTATGGGGAGTATTAATATAATGAATTGGATGAAAGCGGCGCCGATGGACTACGATAATCTGTGAGATGCAACAG